>Ga0209201_1000106_pt1 | contig 131350 bp, 119 predicted proteins | sample AD_UKC055_MetaG_FD_184411 | JGI IMG/M metagenome (GOLD analysis project Ga0209201, IMG submission 184411) | Active sludge microbial communities of municipal wastewater-treating anaerobic digesters from USA - AD_UKC055_MetaG (SPAdes) (version 2) | ecosystem: Engineered > Bioreactor > Anaerobic...
GATCTCCGGATGTATACTTGATCTCCCCTCCCCTTCATTTTCTCTGCCTGACAAAACAGATTTTAACCCCACCGCCCACGGTTCTCTTCCAGGGTGCCATGCTGTACAACGATCCTCTCCATGCCACGTGAAGGTGTGTTGCTTGTTTGCGGACTCCCTGCTTTCGAGACGATCTGAGAGTCCCTCCTGTTCTACGATCCCAGGATCCCGAATGAGATTGCGATAAGGTAGCAACGCTCAGCTGAGCACGCGCCTCTTCAGTTAAACTCCGCTGGTGTCTGGAGTGCTTGGTACGGGATCATTTTTTAAGATCGTACCAAGGATCTACCGCTCATATAACCCCCCGGGACATGTATTACAGCAGGGAAATTGTCCGGTCAGTTCTGTTGGATTTCCTCCTCATCTGCCAGGCGCAGGATGGATTCGTAGTCCGGGATGAGCAGATCCTTGCCGGCCTGGAACTGACGTATTCAGGGCAATCTGGACGAGAAGTCTTGTGCACAGAGGAAGAGTACCGTTGCAGGAGGAGTAAGGCCTCCGGAGAAGACGATCCTTGGCACAAGGAAGGAGCGAAGGAGAAGCGTGGTGGGTGAATTTGTGGAACCGGGTATCCTAGTGTTGTAATGCCTTGATATATCAATTGATAAGTTTATATTGTTGACTTGATATTTAATGTTACCATGATATGATTTATTTCTCAAAGTCGCAAAAATTTCCAGGTATCCGCAGGACATTACCCTCCTGCTGGTATGATTGCACGGTGATACCATGGAAAGACCACATCGTTTTATAGGAATAATCGGATTGTTTTTGCTTGTTGGATTCCTTCTCCTGTCAGCAGGTTGTACCCAAACAGAAGAAGCCCCGCTGAATGTGTACGTTGCGGCGGGTCTGAAGAAACCGATGGACGTGGTAATTGCGAAATACACCAATGCCACCGGGATTACCGTCATCCCCAACTATGGGCCTTCCGGCGGACTTTATACCCAGATCAGCCAGGGACAGCCCTGTGACCTGTACTATTCTGCGGATTACAACCTGATCGAGAAACTTGAAGCGGAGGGCAAAGTATCCGAGGCAGAAAAGTTCATGAAGGAGTTTGTCGTGATGACGGTTTCAAAGACTGGCCAGGAGAAAGGGATCACGACAGCGGCCAACCTCACTAGTGAGAACATCGTGGTGGCGGTTGCCGATCCAAGTGCTCCGGTCGGGGTCTATTCCGAGAACGTGTTGAAGAACCTTGGCCTCTGGGACCAGCTGAACGCATTGGGCAATATCAAGACCCGGCCAAGCACCGTGAACCAGGTAGCCCTGATGGTGCAGAGTGATGAGGTGGATGCCGGATTCACCTACAGCAGTACAGCGGTTCTTTACGATCTCGTTACCACAGAGAAGTATGGCTACGATCTCTCGGAGGAGATAGTCTTTGGCGATGCGATAATCAAGGGTGGAAACGAGGCAGGAGCAGAGGCCTTCAGGGATTTTGTCCGAGAGAACAGCGTGGAGTTCACCCAGTATGGCTGGGAGCTGTATGCGTAAGGTGAGTATCTGGGAGGTCCTCTTTGTCCCCCTTTTTTTCCTGCTGATCGTCTACCCGATCCTCGCCATCATCGGGAATGTGACCATCGAAGGGATGATAAAGACTTTTGATGACCCGATTTTCTGGGATTCGGTCAAGAACACCCTCATCACCGCCTTCTTTGCCGCTCTGCTCGGGGTACTGATGGCGCTTGGGTTCGGGTACTTCTACATCTTCCACCCCGGGACGATCATCTACAAGATTGCTGATTTCATGAACGACCTTCCCATTGCCCTACCCCATACGGTTGCCGGTCTTGCGCTGCTGCTGGCATTCGGGAGGAACATGTTCGGGTTCATCGGACCAACCGGCCTTGCATTCACGCTCATTGCAGTTGTCCTTGCCATGTTCTTTGTCTCCTACCCACTGGCGGCACGGACTATCGCCTCTGCAGCAGAGGAGATCGACAAGGAACAGATCAGCGTGGCACGGACGCTCGGCGATACTCCTCCCAAAGCGTATCGCCGGGTGGTTATCCCGTTGCTCGGTGAAGCAATCTTCTCGGGATTCGTACTCAGCTTTTCACGGTCGATATCGGAGTTTGCAGCCGTTATCATGTTCGGCGGCAATGTGCCGGGAATGACCCAGGTGCTCGCCAGTTACGTCTTTACCAAGGTCGAAGAAGGGGAAGTCAGCATGGCGGTAACAGCCAGCGCGTTCTGTATCCTGCTTTCCCTCATGCTGGTGATTGTCCTTCGTTTGAGGGGGAGGTTGCATGCTCGAAGCGCAGAATCTGCATAAATCATTCTCTGCCCACCAGGTGCTTAAAGGAGTGTCGATCTCCGTTAATCCGGGTGAAATCCAGGTCCTGATAGGGCTGAATGGATGCGGAAAGACGACGCTCCAGCGGATCCTCACCGGCATCCTGGACCCTGACCAGGGAACGGTCAGTATAGGAAGTGTCGATATTACCGGCCTCCCGCCCGAGGACCGCAGGATCGGGTACGTCCCCCAGCATACAGCCCTGTTCAAGCACCTCTCCGTCAGGGAGAATATTCTTTATCCCCTCCAGAACGGCAGGGGATCAGAAGAGACATTCCACAAAATTGTGAAGTTGCTCTCTCTTGAACCCTATCTCGACTGGAAACCCCACAAACTCTCAGGGGGCTACCGGGCGCGGGCAGCTCTTGCCAGGGCGCTGGTATCAGCACCGCGGGTTATGCTCCTTGATGAGCCTATCACCGAGGTAGACCGGGCCAAGAAGGAGTATATCCTTCCGCTGTTCCGCGATGTCCTCCTGCAGTTGCATATTCCAGTCCTCTACATCACCCACGACCCGTGGGAAGCAGGCCAGATCGGCACATCCTTCTCGGTCATGAAAGATGGTGTCGTGAATCGAATCGATTCACCTGAAGAGGCTTTTGCACTGATCCGGGAACAAGCCCGGAGCAACGGGGAATAATCTCCTGGAACCGGTTCAGGTAAATGCCGACAGGGGAACTCCCCTCAGCCCCTCCGGCTTTTCGGCAGGTGACGTGAAGAAGGAAGCTGGGCTCAACGGGTATTGCACCCGGGCGTTCATTTTTGCGTCTCCGGGAAGGTATTCTCTGATAAGAAATGCCGGATCCCCGTCACTGGACGATACTCCGCTCTGGCCTGCCCATGTTGCCCGGAAAGGGATCCAACCGGGGAGCCTATAAATTCCGGGTGACCAAAGTATCTGCAACAGATCCATGAACGTCCTCTTCCTTCCCAAGGATGGCGTCGCCCTGTACCATGAACTCTCAACCTCCGAGACGAGCCGGGAGGCACTCCGGTTCTACCGCCCGGTGGAGACCCCTTCAGGGGTTGCCATCACGGTTGCCTCACTTGGTAGTGCACTCTCCCTTGTTGCTGACCTCCGGTGGTACGTCAAACGCTACATGCGGGGAGTCCTGTTCGAGATCTCCCCCGCCCTCTACTGCTCTTATGGTCTTGCCCGGGAGGTCTATTTCAACCGGGCGGTCACCCTTGGGGATACGTGGGAGTTCCGGCTTGTCTACCGGATGAAGAACGGGCAGGTGGTCCGTGAAGAGCAGGTGGTTCCCGGGCGGGAACGACCGCTTGGGGGAACCCCCGAATCGCCCGAGATCGAGGTCTGGTGCACGGAAGACGAGTACCATTGCGGGATCAGCGTGCCGACCGGGGGAGATGATGGAGACGGGGTCGGGGAGGGTGGCGGGACATCAGAGGGAGGGGATGAAGGATCATGATGCCCACTTCTCCGCGTTTCCATTTTTCGAACAGGGTGCCATCCATGCGATCCGCGAGCGGTTTGTCCTGATCCCCAACATTCATCGACACAATGCACCACCTGATCGTTTTTATCGGACCAGTTTTTAGGATTCTATAATGCACCATAAGCCTGTTTCAAAGGATTAAAAAAAAGAGAGTTATACCATCTTTTTCAGATGGCCATTGTTCTCTTGCGAGATCGGTCAGATTATCAATGTGGCGTCGTATATCTGGCCGTCATCGATGCACTCGGAGACCATGCCCTGGTCGTGCGGGACAAAGACGTTCACGGTGCCTTCCATTGATGCGCCCATGCTGTCGGTCGCCACGAAGGAGATCTCGTATACCCGTCCATTTCCATTCCCTATCCTCTCAGCACGAATCCTGGCGGTGTCTGTGCCAATGCAGGATGGATCGGCATCGGGGGCCTGGTTCTTTCCTCCGGCTGTGGTTGGCTCATCGCTGGTGATCGATATGATGGAGATAGTGACTTCATCGTAGGGATCGGCAACTCCTTCGATCGTGACATTCACGTAATTCTTGTTCAAAGGCCAGAGCGATTCCTGGCTCGGATACGCCATGGACACATTTGGCTTGAAGTTCAGGATGATATCACTGACCTTCTTGACATTGTCCTTCTTGGGTACGTCGTCTCCGACAAGCCGAAGGGGCCAACTGGCGTCAGACTCAGGGATATGGTATCCATTGAGCGTGTTAGCCACGATGTATCCCGTGCTGCGGACCGTGTCAACGCTACTGAAGGTCTTGTTGTAGCCATCGGATGCCATCACGATGATATCGTAGCCCTCCAATGCAAGTGCCTCGTTGTAGGCATTGTTGGAGTGCTGGTCGGCATCGTCCACGAATCCCTGGAGGAACCAGAGCGGCATGCCGGTCCAGACGTTCCCGCTGGAATCAGTGTAACTCGCATCGTGGTTTGCCCCCATTTGGCAGGCAAGTGCTGCTTCGAAATAGCCCTTTGCGATCGTATGCTCAATTCCCCCAACCCTTGTTCCATCAAGGTGGAGGTCCCAGGTCGACTCTGGTGTCGTATAGACCTTGATCTCGGTTATGTACTTCGCCGAAAGCCCTGCACAGGAGGGATACAGGATACCCGGTGCATATTTACCATAGATCGGGTCAGCGGCGTTATATGCCTGGTAGTAGTAGTGCCAGTAACCTGCCGGGATGGTCTCATGCATGTCCCATTGGCCGTAGATGGTATCCTCAGGCATGAAAAAGAGCCTCATACCGTCTGCATAACCGGGTACATATTTCCCGTCGGCATACCAGGCGAGAATCGCATCACCCTGCCGTGCCTGAATATCAGGGGTGGTGAAAATACACGTGTACGGCAGTGTGGTCTTGAAACCGTCACTGGCAACGAACACGATATCCGTGCCTTCGCCCATGCCGCCGACAAGGCTCACCAGGTCAGCCACCCGGGTACCTTTCACGGCATTGGAGATCTTGTATCCGCCCTTGGTCTCATCGGTCTCTCCCCAGATATCCTCCGGGTCCATGGTGACACCCTGGTACCGGTATTGGGTCTTCCCATCACCGACGACCATGAACTGCTCCTGCATCTGGGTGTAGTCGAGGGTAACCTCGTTCACGACCGTCATTCCATCAGCAGCGTACTTGACGATATGGACCTTCGGGATTTCGGTCGGTACTCCAAATTCAGTAAGCTCGATCTCGGCGATCTTCGAGACACTCATCCCACCGAGGGTCCCGTCCGCCTTGGCCAGTGCGTCACCGACCAGCTGGAGCGGCCACTTGCCATCGGGCAGCGGGGCGCCATCCTTGGTGGTGGCAACGATATAATCATTGCTCCAGGCCACATCAGCAGACGGGAAGTCCTTGGCATACCCGTCAGAAGCTCTTACGGTTATCTTGTACCCGGCAGAGGCCTGGACCGCGTTGAACTCGTGCGGGACCCGGTCATCGACCCAGCCGGCCAGGAACCAGAGCGGGATGCCGGACCATTCATGGGTCTCGATGATGGTTCCACTGTCATCCTTGATCTCCTGTGTCCAGGTCACGAAGTGTCCTGACGACGGGCAGGCGAGTCCCTCTTCGACCTCAGCCTGTGAGAAGACATCGGTGATCTTTCCTTTGACGGCAAGGTTGTAACTGCCCGGTGCAGCCGGGGGTGTCTGCAGTTCAAGGATCTCGATCTTTGCAATCTTCCCCACTGCTGATCCACCGAGTGAGCCATCAGGTTTTGTGACCCCTGCCCCGACCATGCGGAGCGGGAACATGCTCTCATCGAGCGGTTCGCCATTTATCTTGTTGGCGACGAGGTAATCGTTGTTGCGGGTAATAACCGCACTGTCAAAGGTCTTGTTGAACCCGTCTATTGCCGTTATTTTGACGGTATATCCGGCGGCTGCCACCTCATCATTGAAGGTATAGCTGTCGGTAAGCTCGATGTCATCCACCGCACCTACGACCAGCCAGAGTGGCATACCCGACCAGACATTGCCCGATGCATCCATCCATTCGACGTAGTGATCGGCGACTGGGCAGGCGAGGCCTTCTTCAAACTCTTCCTGGGTGATAACATCGCCCACTTCACCGAGCATCTCAAGCGTCCAGCCGGCGGGTGGCTCCGGGAGGTTGTTCAGCTCGATGCGGACAATGCCGCCTACCTGCTGGCCACCGAGAACCGCTGCGCCCTTCAGGTGGAGCGGCCAGGAAGGCTTCTCCCCACCGTAGATGAGCGGTTCGCCATTCAGGGTATTGGCAACGAGGTAGTCGCTGCTCCGGGCGACAGCAGAACTGTCGAAGACCGCTGACCATCCATCGGAGCTGATCACCTTCACTTCGTAATGCTGTGCTGCGAGATCATCGTTCAAGTTGAAGTGATCCGGTCCGACATCGGGATCATCGTCAACCATCGCGACAAGGAGCCAGAGCGGAACACCGCCCCACACATTGTCATCATCATCGGTCCAGAAGACCTGGTGACTGGAAGCTGCACAGGCAAGACCGTTCTCAAAGTAGCTCTTCGTCACGGTCTGGGTCTTCGCACCGTCGATGACGATGGACCAGTCCGTTGGCGCGACACCGGTAGAAGCAACGGTCTTCACCGCGGCGGTAGCTGTTGCTTTCACTGCTGCCAGGTCTGCAGGATCGGTGATACCAGCTGCGTAATAGAACTCGACCTTATCTCCATCATTGAGTTCGATCAGGTTCATCCCGCCGGCAGGGTTATTGTACCCGTCCTTGTAGACATCGTTGACGTAGGCATACCAGTAGATACCGTTTGTCTTGTCACGGAGGTAGGTGCCCACGTTGTCCAGGAGCAGTGCACCGGAAGTCGCATAGTTCTTGTCGGTCACATCGTAGGTGAACCCGGCTGTGGTCGCTGCAACATCCAATGCACCCATCGGGGTGGTCCGGCTGACGGTATAGGTTGTACCTGTGTTGTAGGCTACCTTGTCAAAGGTCTCTCCTGGGGTGAGGACTACCGTACCATCAAAGAGCACGTCCATGACCGGGCCCGGGGTGGTGTCGGCAACAATCTTGACCGCAGCAGTGGCTGCTGCCTTTACGGCAGCGAGATCGGCTGGATCTGCAATGCCGGCCGCGTAGTAGAACTCGACCTTGTCACCATCATTCAGCTCTATCAGGTTCAGACCGCCGGCAGGGTTGTTGTACCCATCCTTGTAGACATCGTTCACGTAGGCATACCAGTAGATACCGTTCGTTTTGTCACGGAGGTAGGTGCCCACGTTGTCCAGGAGCAGTGCACCGGAAGTCGCATAGTTCTTGTCGGTCACATCGTAGGTGAACCCGGCTGTGGTCGCGGCAACATCCAATGCACCCATCGGGGTGGTCCGGCTGACGGTATAGGTTGTACCTGTGTTGTAGGCTACCTTGTCAAAGGTCTCTCCTGGGGTGAGGACTACCGTACCATCAAAGAGCACGTCCATCGAAGGGGCGGGATCATCGCTGTAGATGGTTATATCGCTGACAAAAGTCACCGAGAGTCCCGATGTAGTCGGATACTTCTCGGAACCACTTACGTAATAGTACCAGTAAGCTTCATCGGCCGCAAGGTACCAGTCATAATTTCCGAAAACGTGGTTACCATTGGGATTTACTAAATCATCGGCCATCCAGACCAGACGCATACCGTCACTATAACCAGTGTCGGGATAGTTACCGTTTTGATACCACGCAATCACCATCGGACCTTCGCGAGTGGAGTATTCGTAGATGTTCTTGTAAGCAAAGTACTTGGTAAAGCCGTCGTTTGCCGTGACCTGTATGGTTTCACCGGCATTCATTCCTCCGACGAGATCACAGAGATCCTTGAGATTCGTACCTTTGACAGCCCCCATGTCCTTATCGATGTTGTTATCCTCATCAGGATTCCACCGAAGCTGCTGCTCGATAACCGGATCGGGATCGTCTATGAACACCGGTCCCTGGGCATAGTAATGGGTAGTCCCATCTCCTAACACAGGGAGGTTGGTCATCATCCACGTATAATCGACCGTTCGTGTGTCAAGCACGGTCGTACCATCGCTTGCCAGCTTGGTGATGGTAAGCGAGGTACTACTTGCTGCGATAACCGGTGCCGTAAGCACCAGTGCTGCAATCACAATGAGCAGGATTGCCCATACATTCTTCATTTCCTTCACAGTGCACCTCATTATGGGTGAATTTTTAAAACCGATTAGAGACAAAGGAAAATTTCGTTGGAAGGTTTTAAAAGGATTTTTGTTTACAATAAGAAAATTTCAATACTATTAAATTATTCTTAACAAATTAAGATCTCTTTTTACACCTTCTATTCACGAATTAATTCGTTTTTACCGGATTTTATTCGAGTAGTGATCGTTTTCTGATTTCTCACTGATTACTAGTAAGTTAATCAGTTAATACTCAATTAACAGATTAATTGTGTAAATACCAACTGATAAACAGTTAAATTTTTACGGCGCGTTTCAGGACGAGCAGAAATGGATGAGGTTTTTTATGCATCCGACTCCTGTTGTTGTCGTAAAATGCATTTCTTACATTTTTAAAAAACCCAATCAAATGATATTTCCCAGGTCCCCCCGGTAAATGAGAGGAAAAAAGAAAATTTATTGTGACGGATTATTTCATTCACATCATCTGGATGACAATCGATCCGCCGCTAATGGGAACAGTGTCTGGATTGATCCTGTCACCCGCTTCAGGAGCGTTGTCGAATATTTTGTTTTGACCGAGATTATCCCAGACCTGGAGCCGGTATGTATCCTCCCCCGCTGTTATTTTACCGTCCTGCACTACAAGCATAAACTCATAATCGGGCGAACTCTTATTGATGCTCGCATATCCATGGAGGTAGGCGGTACCATCCCCTATGACCATGTAATCCAGGTACTCGGCCTTGAACTGCGACTTGGCATCCATAAAAATCAAATTAATGTTCCCTGACGGGACTCCCTTGTTGTATTTGCCACTCAGGCTGAAGCTCGCTTTTCCACTTGATTCAGGGTTAAAAGACCAATCTCCTGCCATTACCTGGATGGTGCCACCACCATTCACTTGTCCGCCGTCAGGGTCATAGATGATCACATACTGGCAGTTGATTGTTGCGGTTTCACCCCAACGGTCTGTAAGGGTCAGACTCACTGAATACAGGCCTGGTTGTGAGTATATATGGGCTTCTGTCACAGAGCCATACGTTTCCATCCCGGTCTGTTCATCAACTACCCCTTCGGAGGTGGTTCCATCTCCCCAGTCAAATACAGCAGTGTGGGTATCGGAAGGATCCCGGAAGTATGCGTTTACCGTAATTTCGCTATTTACCGGTGTAGGTTCCATGGTTGCGACCATGGAATCAAGGATTGGAGGAGTATTCAGGGTCATCACCACCGTCTCAAAGACCGTATTTGGCGGGTACTGTGTGGTTATGCTATGAAGATCCGGTGAAATATCGGCGACCCTGATCACGTCTGCTGTGGCCGTCCCAGTATCCGGATCTACCGTCACGCGGAGGTAAGCCAGCACATATTCCAGGCTGTTCTGGGAATAGTCACTCCGTGGGGTTGCAAGGTTGTATGAGGGGCCACCTCCTGTTCCGGAAACAAAATACTGGATGCCATCTACGAGGAACCGCTCATAAGCGTGTACATGCCCGTTGAAGACAGCCATAACCTCTCCCTCGGTGAGCTCGTCTCCCCATTCTTCCCGTATATTGAGCCAGCCACCAAAGTGCTTGGAGTCTGAACTGTAGGGAGGATAGTGAAAAGAGACGAATCTGAACGTTTTATCGGTCTGCAGATCTTCGGCAAGCCACATCCCCTGACCGGATACATCAGCCCAGGTATTGCTATCCAGCACCGTGAAATGCGCATCGGCGCAATCAAATGAGTAGTTGGCTTGCATGCCATAGTTCTCGAAATAGTTCGGATCGTTGTTATCATGGTTGCCTTGCGCCGGGAAGACCGGAATCGTGGACATCATGGTGCCTCCGGCTGCAAAGTACCGGTCCCAGTTCTCCATATCCGAAGCGTCGTTTACGAGGTCACCAGAGTTCAGCACGAAGAGTACATTCTCTTCCTCGGCAATCTGGTCTGCTACCAGCTTGTGCCGCTCGAGCTGGCTGTACCCGGGCTGGTCCTGGGTATCACTGTACATGACGAAAGTGAACGGGCCGCTCTCCGGGAAGGTCCTGAAATGGAAATCACCAGATACCACTCCATTGTACAATACCCTGTAATGATACAGAATATCAGGGATAAGTTCCGTAAGGGCAATGTGATGAAGTTGAGTGTTTTCCCCATCAGTCGCTGTCATATCATAACCACCATGTGCCTGGTAATAACCATCAGTGGCGTACTCCACGGCAACTGAGGAGGTCTCGTAGGTCTTCACATTCACCGTGGTGCTGGTTGTATTGGAGCCGGTGAGGTACGGGCCCCAGAGGAGCGAACGTGCCGTGATATAGTTGGCCTTCACTTCACTATCACTCCCATAATCATTTGTCGCGGTGAGCGAGACGGTATAGGAACCTTCTGCTGAATAGGTATGTTCAGGATTCTGCAGAGCTGAGGAAGTCCCATCGCCAAAGTCCCATGACCAAGAAGTAGGATTCAGGGTCGAGGAATCAGTGAAGTGTACGGTGAGAGGGAGTTCGCCTAATGTCTGATCGGCGGAGAACATGGCGATCGGTGGGACATGGGTTGGATCATTTACCGTGATATAATCGTTTTTTACCTCGGAATCAGTACCGGCTGGATAGGTGATGGTGAGGTTAACAGTGTATATCCCAGGGGTGTCGTATACAAAAAACGGATTCCGTTCTTCACTATCAATGACACTGTCGTTCTGGAAATCCCAGGACCAGGTTACAATATCGGTTCCAGTTGATTTGTCCGTGAACTGAACGTTAAGTGGGGAATAGCCTGTGAGCGGTACCGCACTGAATTGGGCGACGGGGGGAACGGGTTCATTACTGTATATTTTAATTTCCGAGATATATTTGCCGGAGAGTCCCGTGGTGGTCGGATAGAATTCACCGCTTGAATAGAAGTAGTACCAATACTCTGATGCAGCTGCCTCGTGCCAATCCCAGTTCCCAAAGATATGCAAGCCCCAGGGATTGACTGAGGTATCCGCGAACCAATACAACCGTATACCTTCAGGAAAATCAGAACCGGTATATCCAGAAGACGGATGCTCAGCCGATCCATTCGACCACCATACCAGCACCATGGGGCCTTCGCGATCGGAGTATTCATACACGTTTTTATACGCAAAGTCCATGTTCCAGCCGTCGATAGCTTTGATCACGACAGTGTCACCAGGAACCATACCCCCAACGAGGTCGCAGAGATCCTTCACGTTGCTACCCTTGAGTGCGCCATGGTCCTTTTCATAACAATTACAATCTTCAGCAGAGTTCCACCGGAGTTGGTCTTCAACCGCGGGGTCCGGATCATCGACAAAGCATGGACCTTGCAGGTAATAGTGGGTAATTCCATCTCCCATTACTGGCAAGGTGGCCTCCATCTCCTGGTAGGTCAGCGTTTGTTCGGCAAGGATGGTCGTTTCATCGCTAGCATATTTCACCACATGCACCTGTGTTGTCGCTCCCAATACTGGTATGACAAGGAGCATCCCGATAAGAACAACAAATGTGGTAACAACCAAAGTTCTGATAAAATCGTTCATAATTAAATCCCTCAACCCAATCGGATCATCCACTTACGGCATGATGGATCAGTACGGATACCCTGGTTTTCACTTACGATAAAGGTTTTTTAAAATTTTTAGGAAAGTAAAATAAAATTAGTGTACAGGGATATTAGTGTACAGGGAAGTGATTCTTGTGGGCAATCCACAATGAGGACGTTCAAGGGCATTTACTCCGAAATCCGGTTTTTCAGAATACTTTGGCTTACCACAAGGCAGGATGTGTGAAATCAGGTTATCCCAAAATGGGTTAAGACTAAACACCCCAAGGGGAGCATTCGCTAAAAAAATGTCATTTCCTTCTTTTCAGATAAATCGCCGCAAAGATCGCGAGCGCCCCAAACATGACCGCAGGATGTGGCCCGGGCAGGAACCCACCGCTCTTGCCTCCGCCAGTTCCCTGCTTGGCGCCGGCCATCACCGCGATGGTGCCGAACCGATCGGTAGAGGCGGAGAGGGTCGATGCTCCGGCATTGACGGTGGTGGGGAGTACCGTCCATTTCCCGTCAGCCCGGTTCCAGCGGGCAAGGGAGAGCTTGGCGGCGTCACCACCGGCAGCCTGGAGATCTGCCGGATTGTACTTCACCACCATGGTGGCAGGTTTAGCAAGGATCCCGCTCAGTCCGTCAACGGTGAACACCGTGGTCCCGGCCGTTGATCCGGAGGGGGGTGCCGGGAGAGCGTCTGCATACGGTGACACGGTCACTTCAGCATCGGCAAGCACTGCTCCTGCGGGGAAGGTGATAGTGATCTCCCCACCAGACGTCCTGAGCACGGTCTCGCGGTCAGGGACGACCGTCGCGGTAGCCTCCTCGAACGGCGGGATGTACTCTTCCTGAACAGAGAACGTGGTACTCTTCTCGTCAAGGAGCGTCTCGTTTTCCAGGGTCATACGGGATACGACCGTGTAGGTCCCCACCGGGAGCCCGGCGGTCAGCGGAGTCTCAAACCGTACGGACTGGCCGGGGATAACGGCACGGGCGAAGGGATCGCTCTGTGCCGACCCGATCTCGCGGCCGGACGGGTTCCTGACCGAGACCTGGTTGATAGCCCCGTAGTAGTGGTGGTTCCCGGTATTCTGGAGCGTCGTTGCGACAACGATCGGTTTCCCGGCGATGACTTCACCGACCGAGACCCCGGTGATTGCTCCGGTCTCCACCAGTTTTGTCCCTTCAACGGTGAGCATCACGGGGACGAGGACCGCGGTAGCAAACGATGCCTGTCCTGTCCCGGCTGCTGCGGGGTGGATCAGGACCACAGCATAGCGGCCTCCTGCTCCCACGTCCTTTGGTATCCTGATGGTGGCGTTGAACTCCTTCCGCTCTCCGGGCTGGAGCCTTATAGTGGACGAGGGTAAGGAGATGAATGACCGGGCGGAATAGGGACTGGTATCTTTGCCAGCTGGAAGCCCCTCATACATCCCTGCATCCAGTGTCTGCCCAAAACCTAGGATATCTATTGAGTACTCAGAGGCAGAATCATCGGCCTTGATGGAGACTGCCATTGGGAATATGTATGTTGTCCCGGGCTTCACATCCAGCATGATCTTGGCACCCTCCACTTTCAGTGCAGTGACCGGAGCAATAATAAAAACCGCAATCAGAAAAAGTGTAAAGAGTAAGAGCCAGTAAGAATTCTTCATTGACATTCCTCAGATAGTAATCTGGTTCGTAATGTAAAATCAAAAAGGATTCCGGTATGAGACTGTAGAGGTACCATACCGGATAGTAATTCTGGGGCTATTCCTAATTTAGGCTGTAGCACCGGTAAATACAACCGTGATGGTGTATGAACCTGCCTGATCACCAGACACAACCTGTTGCTGGAATCCTATATCCGCCGTAGATGAACCAGCACTACCGGATAAGATTGGGCTGTAAGGAAGTGCCTGGAAAGCTCCAGCATTTACATTAATTTTGAAAGCATTAGCGAGTGGTGTTGTTCCAGAGAGCATCTTTCCTGTATTTGCACCGGCATTCTGATCAGTTGCACTCACTGTCCATGACGCGAATGTGGAAGTAACCGACAGATCTGTGGTTGTATCAGTATACGTACTTCCCGGCGTCATTGCTCCAAAGTTCACATCAGCGGTAACAGTAACATCAATACTACCACCAATACTCCCGGTCACTGTAATCGTGTCCGACGGTGCTGCCGATACCGCCCCTGGCAGCACCAGAAGCACAAGAAGGGCAATAAGAGCCCCGAAAACGAGTTTCTTCATGAATAATCCTCATTAACTTTTTGAATGAGTTAACATGACTGACTGGAATGAGAGAAGATATTAAAGTTTCGGAATAGTTCATCCCTTTTCATTATCTGGCAGGAAAAGTTCACTGGGTTGCGAAGGATGAATATGAGAATTCCTCCCAACCGAGGCTATCCCCCGATCAGGTCGATGATTGCCATCGCTTCGCTGGTCATGTACGCAGCCTGTTCATCGGTGATCACATGGAATCCGTGCAGGAGATCGACAAAGTTAATGAACGATCCCATCTGGTTGGTTGCAGGGGTTGCATGCCCTTTTGCGAGCTGATCGAGCGCCCGGTCGAGCGGCCTTACCAGGAGCCATTCTGCCCAGCTGGAGAGCTGCAGGTCACGGATATACTCCTTCAGTGACTCGATCCTGATTGCCGGGTCAGGTTCCAGGACCGTGATATACCCCTGCCTGAGCTCAGTATCCGACCCTTCCGAATTCCTGACGGTGAGCGAGACGGAGTAATTCCCCGGCAGGGGATAGGTATGGACCGGGTCAGGGATAACGGCATCGACGGTCCCATCGGCATCAAAATCCCATTCCCACTCGGTCGGGATACCGGTCGAGAGGTCGGTGAACTGAACGGACAAGGGTGCATACCCGGTCGTCACATTGGCAGTGAAATTGGCAACAGGAGTACCAGGCGAGATGACCGTGCCTGAAACGGTGAGGCTGGCAGAATCAGCCCCCATGGGACCCACCAGGATCAAGAGCATCCCGCAGACGACCATCACGAAAAACGAAAATGATTGCATCTCCCTCACCCTCCTAGTTGGTCGCCCCCGTGAACGTCACCACGATGCGATACACGTTCGGTGAGGTGAGGGCCTGGTCACCTGCCACTATCTCCTGTTTTATCCCGATATCAGAGGTAAACGTCCCTGGCGAACTCCCCTCCTGAACCATCTGATCGCTCCCCAAGACAGTGACATAGTCCCCGGTCCCTGAATTTACCTGGAGGGCGTTTGCAAGCGACTTATACCCGCTGGTCACATAGGCAGATCCGGTGTATTCTGACATCCTTCCCGCTGTATCGGCAGGTTTCCCATCATCAAGCCCGTCCTTTACACGGACCTCCCATGAGCTTGCCGTGGTCGAAACCGACAGGTCCACTGACGTCGTGTCCATGTTTGTCCCGGTAAGGAATGCCCAGTTGGTGATGCCGCCCGTAGTGTCGATGTCGATTGTCGGGGTTGTGCCGGTGACGACGTAGGCAATCTTAGACTCGGTATCAGACCCCAGGGTGTTTGTCGCAGTAAGGCTCACAGTGTAACTGCCAGTAGCGGTATAGGTATGAGATGGATTCTGCTCGGTAGCCGTACCCCCATCACCGAAGATCCAGTACCAGCTGGTGGGATTATTGGTAGAGGTATCAGTGAAGTATACCGTAACCGGGGGCGAGCGGATGATACTACCCGAAGGGTTGGAGAGGGTCACAACATCATCGAGATACAGTGTAAGCGGATTATTCTTCTTTGTGCTCGAGGCAACAAAAGAGACCAGATGGGAACCGGAATATCCCGATGTGTCAATAGTGTCGTGGGTGTAGGAAGAGACCTGGCTGGAGTACATTTTCATTACCGCACCATCAATTGAAACCTGCACGTTCCCGGTATTGATTACAGGGATCTGATAATAATATGAGATTTCGTCAACATCGGTGAGATCGATACTCTGGGAACAATTGGCTGGAGTGGTAGTGGTCGGAGAATTGATCTTCGCTGCACGCAAACCGCTGTGAACCGGTGTTGTAACCGTTGTGACATCACCACTGTTCGTCCAGCCGGATAGTAAATCCTCGAAACCTCCATTCGTGGTCGTATTCACGCTTCCGTAGAAATTTGCATCGAGAGCCTGGTCAACAACGATATACCCCGTCTTTGTCTCACTATCACTTCCGTAGGAATTTGTCGCCGTAAGAGTTACCGTATAAGTTCCACTTGATAAATATTGGTGAGACGGATTCTGCAGCGTCGAAGTTCCTTCGTCACCGAAATTCCATAACCAGGATGTGGGTGTATTGGTCGAAAGATCGGTGAACGTAACAGTCAGGGGTGCATATCCCGACGCCGGAGTTCCAGAGAATTCTGCTACAGGTACAGGAACACCAACCAGAATATAATCCGTTTTGATCTCCCCATCACTCCCACCAGCATTGGTTGCAGTGAGTTTTACGGTATATATTCCGGTTGTGGGGTAGGTAAACATGGGATTTTGCACTGTGCTGTCAATTATTCCATCATTTTCAAAGTCCCAGGCCCAGGAAGTATGGGCAATATCCTCCATCTTCGATGAAAGATCCTTGAACTGGACAGTGAGGGGGGCATTGCCTGATGTACCAGGGCCATAATCTATGATGTTGTCAAGATAGACCGTGAATGATCCCGAGGGATTCGTGTTGACGGCTCTGAATGTTACCGTGTGAAGGCCCGAAAATCCATATGAACTGATGTCAATGTTTTCGTAATCATTGGGAATTGTTGAAGTCTCGGTATAATTTGCAATAACGGTTGTATCGATGAGAACTTCCATATACTTCCCTGCTCCGCCAAAATAGTGTCTCCAGAAGTAGATACTCCCGACATCAGTAAGATCAATGGTTTGCTGTATCGAGGAAGTTCCAGAGGCAGGAGCAAGGAGCCTCACGGAGTATATATCCTTTTTATAGGAATATGTATCACTTACTGCAGCTTCAAATCCTATCCAAGGAGCCAGTTCTCCCGTTTCAAAATCACCGTTAATGATTCTCCCGGTTTTTGTATTCGCCGAGAAATCGGCAGTAGGCGGTGGCACCGGGTCATAGGTGTAAACGTAAATACGATCCACATATTTCAGGGTCCAACCCCCCATCGACGGATAATCACCGCCAAAGTAATACCAGTATTCTTCAGGAAGCCCCTCAGCCTGATCACCAAGTCCGGCAACGTGCTCCCCGCTTGGATTCCGGGAAGTATCGGAAAAAAAGGTAGTTCGCATCCCGTTGGTGTAATCAGGACCCGTGTATCCACTGGTCGCACCGCTCTCTCCGGCACCCACTGACCACCAGGTTAGAACATAGGGACCGAGTTGAGGAGTTGGTTCATAGATGGCGGAATACGGAAGGTCCATAAAAACGTTATCACTCGCGACAACCCGTACTTTCTGTCCAACAGGAACCCCCCCGACAAGGTCGCAGAGATCCTTTACATTAGTCCCTTTCAGCTTCCCGAGGTTCTTTGACTGCCAATTGACCTCTTCGTTCTGGACGTAGGAATTCCCGTTCCAGAACCGGTCCCATCTCTCTTCAGAGGCGGTCCACACAGGGGGAGTTCCTTCCCAGTCGGTGCGGTATTCCGGGTAAGTTACGCCGTAGTTGGTCTCCCATTCCCCCTCGAAGATTGGACCCTGGTAGTAGTAGTAGGTATTCCCGTCACCAAATACCTGCAGGTTTGCCTCCATCCACTGATATGTCATAGTGGTTTCGTTAATTGGAGTGAGACCATCGTTGGACAAACGGATCACTGTAACTTCCGTTGTATATCCGGTGACCGGCATTACAAGAAGCACCAATAATACCCCAAATTCGATAAGATTACACCAAGTTTTCGCAGACAGTCTCATCCAGAGTCACCTACCCAAAAGATATTTTTGGATATTTCCTTTTGTGGGGGAATTGATGATATATTTGTTGATAAATTATTCAGAATTATTAATACATCGTGATTAACAACCCCGATGCCCCTTCACTACGTTGTGGGCAGGATGGTATTTCAATTAAGGAAATCAGGGGAGAAGACGTCTACTGCATCCAAATGAGAAAAAAATGAGGATTCATTTGGGAATCAACGTTACGTGACGATTATATACTTGCTCCGGGTAAGGCTGTCACTTCCATTCGAATTTGTCGCGGTCAGGGTCACGGTGAAGGAACCCTTCCTCGAGTAGGTATGTGACGGATTCTGCAGAGTGGAAGTTCCCCCGTCACCGAAGGTCCAGGCCCAGGAGGTCGGGTTCCCTGTGGACTGATCCGTGAACTGCACCGTAAGGGGCTTTGATCCGGTCGTTGGCGTGCCGATAAACTGGGCATCAGGAGGCGTCTGCCCAGTCTGGATCACCGTGACGTAGCCGGTCTTTGTCTCTCCATCACTCCCCCAGACATTGGAAACCGTCAGGGTTACCGTGAACGTGCCGGCTGTGGTATATATATGGCTAGGATGTTGGGCGGTCGAGGTACCTCCATCACCAAAGGTCCAGGACCACGAGGTAGGGGTATTGGTGGACTGGTCCGTGAAACTGACAGAAAGGGGGACCATCCCGCTGGTGGGACTGCCAGTGAAGGCTGCAACCGGAGGATTACCGTTCACGGTTACAAAACCCGTCTTTGCCTCAGTATCAGATCCATAGGAATTCGTTGCGGTCAGGGTGACATATAGACTCCGGGCAACGAGTATGTATGAGATGGATTCTGGGCAGTCGATGTACCCCCATCACCAAAGTCCCAGGCCCATGATATGGGGCTGTTCGTGGACGTATCAGTAAAGGAGAGCGCCAGGGGCGGGTATCCTGTAACACCAGTGGGTTGTGGAGAGAGAGCCGTGATGTCGTCTAAGTAAGCGGAAATCTTGTTCTTATTGTTCGTCCCGCTGCGGGCATTGAACTTCAAGGTGTGAATTCCGGTGTAGGCTGAGGTATCGATGCTCTCCTGGGTCCAGCCGGTGACCGCGCTGTAGCTAGCCACCTTCGTGGCATCTACGAATACTTCAAGAAAGCCGCTGTTCACGGCATCTATTCTGTACCAGTAGGTGAGCGCTGCAACATCGGTAAGGTTCACATTCTGGGAGAGATATGACGTGGACCCTTTTGTGGAGGAGAGTTTTGCTGCATAGGTCCCGGTGTGTACCGGTGTCGTAACCAATGAGGCTCCTGATTGGCTCCAGCCGGTGAGGGTACCGATCTCGAACCCTGGATTCGCTACCAGGTTCACGTTCGCGATAAACCCGGCATCTGGGACGGGTAAGGCCGGATCATCGGATAAAATCGCAATCTCGCTCACGTACTTGACCGAGAGGCCTGTGGTGGTGGGGTAATACTCGCTGCCGGAAACATAATAATACCAGTATTCAGGATCGGCCACCTCATGCCAGTCCCAGTTGCCCAGAGCATGAACGCCCCATGGATTGGTCGAGGTATCCGCAAACCAGACCAATCTCATACCGTCCGAATAGCCCGTGTCTGGGTAGTGCCCGGGATAGGAGGCCAATCCGTCCACGTACCAGGTGAGCCCGATCGGCCCTTCCCTGGTGGAATAGCTGTATACATTGTCATAGGCGAAGTACTTGGACATGCCATCCGATGCCTTTACCCGCACTATCTCCCCGGGACTCATTCCACCGACAAGGTCACAGAGGTCTTTCAGATTGGTCCCTTTTACTGCCCCCATATCCTTTTCAAGCACGTTTGCATCTTCGGGAGCATTCCAGCGGAGAAGTTGTTCTGTTTCAGGGTCGGGATTATCCACAAAGACCGGTCCCTGGAGATAGTAATGCGTCACGCCATCTCCAAGGACCGGGAGGTTGGCCATCATCCATTGGTAGGAAACATTGGTCTCACCAAGCACTGTTGTACCGTCATTTGCAAACTTCACGACACGGACCTCTGTTGTTGCTGCAGTTCCGGGCATGCATGCTACGAGCAACAGCACCAGAGAGATGACTATCATCATGCTCTTTTTAAAATGGGTCATTTTACCTCCTTGGGATCGGATCGCACTGACTACGGGGTCCGATCACATGGTAAACTAGAATTCCTGGTAAAGGTTAAAAAATTACTCTTTCATTTAGTAAAAATGAAGTGATTGATCTTTTAAAAGAGGCAGGGGTTGGATGGAATCATAAAAAAAATGAGGCTGAAATAACCTCATGGCTCTTCTTTTCGTGTGGTTCGGGATATCAGAACCCGCTCACAAACACATACATTGCCCTGCTACTGCTCCCGGCCTCATTTGATGCGGTAAGACTCACCTTGTAGAAGCCTGGTGTTAGGTAGGTATGGCTTGGATTCCGCTCGGCGGAAGTAGCACCGTCACCAAACTTCCAGAGGAACGTGTCAGGGTTATTGAGTGTTTTGTCAGTGAAGTGGACGGTCAGTGGAGCCGACCCAAATTGTTTATCCACTGAGAATAACGCATTGGGCCGAGTTAAGAATCCAGAGATGGACAGATATCCGGTTTTGACTTCGGTGTCCATGCCGTCAGGTCCACGGACCGTGAGACTAACCGTGAATGTGCCTGAAGAGGTATAGACCGTTACCGGATTCTTCACCCTGCTGTCCACAATACCATCCCCGTTGAAATCCCATGTATACGAAGTGATCTCCCCGGAGGACTGATTGGTGAACCTGACCGTTAACGGTACGGATCCCGCACGAGGGGATGCAGTGAACTGGGCGGAGACCCCTGAAGCTGGTTCTTTAACCGAAATGTAACCGGTCTTGATCTCAGTATCCGATCCACCGGGACCTCTTACCGTGAGATTCACCGTATAATTACCCGGGTTTGTATAGGTGAACACCGGGTTTACAAGGGTCGAATCAACGGTGCCATCGTTGGTAAAGTCCCATGAGCGGCTGGATATCGTACCGCTGGACTGATCAGTGAACTGAACGGCCAGGGGAGCTGGGCCATCTCGTGGGGATGCGGTGAACTGGGCATTGGGGGCTCCTGCCGGAGCGGTCTTTGCAGGATCGAATACCGTGGTGGCATTGACGTTGCCAGTAACATCGACCGTTTTTGTGCCGATGGTGTACTCGGTATCAGCAACAAGCTCTGTTGCGGTCCAGGACTGGACGCCCTTGGTGACGTTCTGTTTCCAGACGCCGTCGAGGTAGACCATGACATTCGCAAAGTCGGAGTCAGCGGGATCGGTCCATGTCCATGTGATAGAGGTCTGGGCGAAGGTAGTGTTGGCGAGGTTGGTGACACTTGCCGGCGGGGTATTGTCTACAGGGGGTAATGGAGCGGTCCGTGCAGGATCAGACACAGTAGTTGTGTTGATGTTTCCAGTCGTGTCTACCGTTTTTGTGCCGATGGTGTACTCGGTATCGGCAACAAGCTCTGTTGCGGTCCAGGACTGGACGCCCTTGGTGACGTTCTGTTTCCAGACGCCGTCGAGGTAGACCATGACATTCGCAAAGTCGGAGTCAGCGGGATCGGTCCAGGTCCATGTAATCGAGGTCTGGGCGAAGGTAGTGTTGGCGAGGTTGGTGACACTTGCCGGCGGGGTATTGTCTACAGGGGGTAATGGAGCGGTCCGTGCAGGATCAGACACAGTAGTTGTGTTGATGTTTCCAGTCGTGTCTACCGTTTTTGTGCCGATGGTGTACTCGGTATCGGCAACAAGCTCTGTTGCGGTCCAGGACTGGACGCCCTTGGTGACGTTCTGTTTCCAGACGCCGTTGAGGTAGACCATGACATTCGCAAAGTCGGAGTCAGCGGGATCGGTCCAGGTCCATGTAATCGAGGTCTGGGCAAAAGTAGTGTTGGCGAGGCTGGTGACACTTGCAGGCGGGGTGTTGTCTGCAGGGAGTTCTGGAGCAGTCCTGGCAGGACTGCTCACCGTAGTGGCATTGACGTTGCCGACAGTGTCAATCGTCCTGGTGCCGATGGTGTATTCGGTATCGGCAACGAGCCCGGTTGCGGTCCAGGACTGGACGCCCTTGGTGACGTTCTGTTTCCAGACGCCGTCGAGGTACACCATTACCTTCTCGAAATCGGAGTCAGCGGGATCGGTCCAGGTCCATGTAATCGAGGTCTGGGCAAAGGTAGTGTTGGCGAGGCTGGTGACACTTGCAGGCGGGGTGTTGTCTACAGGGAGTTCTGGAGCAGTCCTGGCGACATCCGTCACCGTAGTGGCATTGACGTTGCCGACAGTGTCAATCGTCCTCGTGCCGATGGTGTACTCGGTATCAGGGGAGAGCCCGGTTGCAGTCCAAGACTGGACGCCCTTGGTGACGTTCTGTTTCCAGACACCGTCGAGATAAACCATGACCTTCTCGAAATCGGAGTCGGCGGGATCGGTCCAGGTCCATGTGATCGAGGTCTGGGCAAAGGTGGTGTTGGTGAGGCTGGTGACACTTGCCGGTGCTGTGGTGTCAGGGACAGCTGCAGTCCTTGCGATATCGGTCACCATAGTGGCATTGATGTTTCCAGTGGTGTCGACCGTTCTGATGCCTATGGTATAGTCGTTATCCGGAGAGAGGCCGGTTGCTGTCCAGGATTGGACGCCCTTGGTGACGTTCTGTTTCCAGACACCGTCAAGGTATACCATGACCTTCTCGAAATCGGAGTCAGCGGGATCGGTCCAGGTCCATGTGATCGAGGTCTGTTCAAAGGTGGTGTTGGTGAGGTTGGTGACACTTGCCGGTGCTGTGGTGTCAGGGACAGCTGCAGTCCTTGCGATATCGGTCACCATAGTGGCATTAATGTTTCCAGTGGTGTCGACCGTTCTGGTGCCTATGGTATAGTCGTTATCCGGGGAGAGGCCGGTTGCGGTCCAGGACTGGACACCCTTGGTGACGTTCTGTTTCCACACCCCGTCAAGATAAACCATGACCTTGGCAAAATCGGAGTCGGCGGGATCGGTCCAGGTCCATGTGATCGAGGTCTGGGCGAAGGTAGTGTTGGTCATGTTGGTGACACTTGCCGGTGCTGTGGTGTCGGGAGGTTGATTGACGGTGATGAAGTCTGGTTTGATCTCAACATCACTCCCACCAGCGTTGGTTGAGGTGAGTTTTACGGTATATGTTCCGGTAGTGGGGTAAGTAAAGATTGGATTTTGCTCTTTACTGTCAATCGTCCCATCATTTTCAAAGTCCCAAGCCCAGGAAGTATGGGCAATATCCTCCATCTTCGATGAGAGATCCTTGAACTGAACAGTGAGGGAAGCATTGCCTGATGTACTAGGGCTATAATCTACGATATTGTCAAGATAGACCGTGAATGATCCCGAAGGATTCGTGTTGACGGCTCTGAATGTCACCGTGTGAAGGCCCAAAAATCCATATGAACTAATGTCAATGCTCTCATAATCATTGGGAATTGTTGAAGTCTCGGTATAATTTGCAATAACAGTTGTATCGATGAGAACTTCCATATATTTCCCCGCTCCGCCAAAATAGTGTCTCCAGAAGTAGATACTCCCGACACCCGTAAGATCCATAGTCTGCTGAATCGAGGAAGTTCCAGAGGCAGGAGAAAGGAGCCTCACGGAGTATATATCCTTTTTATAGGAATATGTATCACTTACCGCAGCTTCAAATCCTATCCAAGGAGCCAGTTCTCCCGTTTCAAAATCACCGTTAATGATTCTCCCGGTTTTTGTATTCGCCGAGAAATCGGCAGTAGGCGGTGGCACCGGGTCATAGGTGTACACGTAAATACGATCCACATATTTCAGGGTCCAACCCCCCATGGACGGATAATCACCGCCAAAGTAATACCAGTATTCTTCAGGAAGCCCCTCAGCCTGATCACCAAGTCCGGCAACGTGCTCCCCGCTTGGATTACGGGAAGTATCGGCAAAGAAGGTGGCTCGCATCCCGTTGGTGTAATCAGGACCCGTGTATCCACTGGTCGCACCGCTCTCTCCGGCACCCACTGACCACCAGGTTAGAACATAGGGACCGAGTTGAGGAGTCGGTTCATAAATGGCAGAATACGGAAGGTCCATAAAAACGTTATCACTCGCGGCAACCCGTATTTTCTGTCCGACAGGAATCCCCCCGACAAGGTCGCAGAGATCCTTTATATTTGTCCCTTTCAGCTTCCCAAGGTTCTTTGACTGCCAGTTGACCTCTTCGTTCTGGACATAGGAATTCCCGTTCCAGAACCGGTCCCATCTCTCTTCAGAGGCGGTCCATAAGGGGGGAGTTCCTTCCCAGTCAGTGCGGTATTCCGGGTAATTTACACCGTAGTTGGTCTCCCATTCCCCCTCGAAGATTGGACCCTGGTAGTAGTAGTAGGTATTTCCGTCACCAAATACCGGAAGTTTTGCCTCCATCCACTGATAGGTGACCGTAGTCTCGTTTACTATAGTAATCCCATCGTCCGCAAGTCGTACAATATGTACTTCAGTAGTTGCAGCCGATCCCATTCCCACCATCAGAATGAGGGCAAGAAGAATCGGCATATATCGTCCTTGCAATCTTATTGACATCTCTCTACCACCTTGATGAGGGAGAAACTCTTCGGACATCTCTTCGCTTGTTTCCGGTATTTGAAGCGGCGAAAATGATGAGGAAGTGAATGTATAGGAATGGGTTTTCGTTTAATTACATATATAAATTTTTGTAAATAATAACATGTTCTGCATAACCAACTGGTTGTATGGTCCGGGTTGGGATTTTTAGTAAGGATGCTGTGTGAGCGAGGTCCCGTAGGCTTCGGTTGTCGGGTGATATTTGCTATACCCCGTTAGCGGTATTTGTATCAAGCACTCAATCTCAATCAAACACCACCGAATAGTTCCTGGTCTGGCCTGGCTCAACGGTAACATCAAGGTATCGCTTCGCCTTTTCAAGGGTGAGCAGAACCTCCCAGACCCCTATCGGGATTCCCTCAATAGTACAGGGTGTCACCTCTCCCGTCCGGAGACCCCTGATGGAGACCGCCGCCCCCGGCGGATCACTGGTGAGACCGATGCTCCCTGAAGCATACCACGGAAGTGAATACTGTACCTGGTATTCTCCGAGGAGGCACTGGCTTTCAGCGATGAAAATACGCTCGGTCACCGGTATCCTGTTCTCTGCGGTGAGCGAAACCCGGTGGTACCCCTCAGATACATTCGGGATGATGGCAGGAGTAAGGAGCCCAGTGCGTATTCCATCGATAAAAATTTCAGCACCGGCTGGATCGCTCCCAATCGAGAGATTGCAGACCATGGGTGTTTTGGCCGGGATAAGGAACTCCCCACTGTCCCGGCTGCTTTGAGGGATCGTATAGGAATAATAGGCGGCGTCCTTCATGAGAGTGACAAACGACGGATGCTCTGCGAGCTCGACCTTTTCAGGGACCCTCTTTACCGGGTAATACCCATTCACCGTGAACGATGTGCCTTTCCAGTATTCCCCGCCGATGGTGACAGAACCCGGCGAGGCGGCATCCATCAGGTTGAACTTGACGGGCAAGATGGCATCCGGGAAGACCCATGTCCGGATCGTCTCCTGCGATGCATAGGCGTTCCCGGTCGTGAGTATCCCTGCCGACACCGTGTGGAATCCCTCCCTGAGAGGAGAGACAAGGAGAGGAGACCTCGTGCCCACGATCACCCCGTCGATCTTGATCTCAGCCTGCTCTGGATAGGACTGGATATATATCCCCCCGTGATGTGACTTTCCGGATGCCAAGGCGGGGGCTCCTGCAGGCAGCGTTGTTATCACCACTGCCGGCATGAGGGGATGGAGGAGCAGTTCGATGGATCCATTGCCTTGTATGACCTGTTCTGCAGGCTGATATCCGTCTTTCTCCAGTCGTATCGTGTGGACTCCTCCAGCAGGCACCATGAGATCGCACGGGGTTATCAGTCCGGTAGGCTGGCCATCAAGAGAGACGCTTGCGCCATGCGGGGTAGAAGTAACGTGGATGGTGAAATTTTGCTCTGCAGGGATTTCCTCCGGAGGAAGGATACTATCGCTTACAGGAGGTACCGTGATGGTCCGCTGGTAGCAGGGTTCAGGAGGCATGCCCTGCAGCCAGAGAACGAAATTATGGAGCCAGCAGAGGAATCTCCCAATCGGGTCGCTGGCAGGCAGCATCGGTGAACCTGGAGGTGACGTGGGTGGAGTTGACCCCTCCCTGGCAGGTATCGATACCCCGGGGGAGATGACAGCAGGGGTGGTCGTATTGAGCGTGATCTTCCCCGTTATCGGAATGGTCCCGGCCGTATCTCCCTTCTGGTCAGGGATATCCATGGCAAGGATCGCTACGCGGTTTGTCACTACGGAGTCACCGGCACCAGTATGTAACCGCACCATGGACCCGGCCCCCTCACGAACCAGGATCTCGTGGACGGCAACCGGGCTCTCGCTAAAAACCAATCGACCCGGCGTACTGGCACCGTTGATGAAAAAGCTCAGATTGCCTGCCGATGAGCCAGGGGTGGTTGCCACGATGAGGGTGCCATCTGGTCCCTGGCCAGGGAACGGCCCGGCGAATTCAGCCAGGGTCATAGGGCTCCCAAGTCCGGGTGCATTCCCGATCAGGTCCGCCCCTTCTGCAATCCATACCCCGGTAGTACCTGCTCCCGGATCCTCGTTTCCCACCAGCAGCAGACCTCCTGCTACAGTAGAATTCCAGGAAGCATGGTTCCTGCTCCGCACGATCATCGTCCCATCAGGGTCCAGTACCGGGAGAGAAAATACCAGCGTCGTTGCATAAGGCTGGTCGTCCTCGCCCCGTTCAACCCAGGTCCTGGCCGGGCCCTCCTCCCCCTCATCGGTTACCAGGACGATCTCTGGATCAGCATCGATCCCGGGATCGGCGCTGCTTTGATCGACGAACAGGTAGAACCGGAGAAGCCCGGGAGAGGAGCCCGAGCTGATCCCGTCAAAGGTGATGGCCTGCTCCTCCCCGCCTTTGAGGGTGAACGGCAGGGTATTGGAGGGATGGGCGGAAAAGCTGCCGTTCAAGCGGAGAAATTCCGTCACTGCCAACTGCCCTCCTTCGAGGATTGCCAAGTCCGGGAGAGGTGAGACCGGACCACTCCCCGATGAGTCCGTGCCAGAATCTCCTCCCCCGGCAGGGGCAGGGACAAGATCAAAATGCACAGGCAGGCTCTTTCCAGGTAACACTTCCACCAATCGCTCTTCAGGGGTCAGATAGCCTCCCTTGCTGACCGTGAGGGAATACACCCCCTCCAAGAGCGAATCGATATTGCAGGGGGTCTCAAATCCGCTGTCAACACCATCAAGGGAGACCCTTGCCCCAGGAGGATTTGAGGTTATCTCGATCGAACCTTCCGGTTCCCGGTTTGAGAGGATATGGATCTCTGAGATGTACTTCCCAGAGAGCCCTGTCGTGGTAGGATACCTCTCACCCCCCGATTGATAATAATACCAGTATTCCGGCTCTGCCGCCTCGTGCCAGTCGTAATTTCCGAAAGCGTGGAGCCCCTGTGGATTGGTGCTGGTATCGGCCAGCCAGATGAGCCGCATGCCTGACTGGTAATCCGGCACATACCCGGTGCCCTGCCGCTCCCAGGTCCCTGGCGCTTCTGCCCCGTTATACCAGGCAAGAATCATGGGCCCTTCCCGGCCTGAATACTCATATACATTGGTATAGGCAAACCGCATGCTCCACCCGTCGGCTGAAACGATCTTCACCTCTTCGTCAGGCTGCATCCCTCCGACAAGATCGCAGAGATCCCTGACATCCGTACCCTTCACCGCACCCATCGCTTTTGATTCGACATTCACATCTTCTTCCGGGTTCCAGCGGAGCGCCTCTTCGGTCGCTTCATCAGGATCATCGACAAAGACCGGTCCCTGGTGGTAATACTGGGTCGTCCCGTCACCCATCACCGGGAGGTGTGATTCCATCCAGCGGTAGTCGACCGTGGTCTCGTTGAGGATGGTGTATCCATCGGCAGCATAGAGAACAACCCGTACTGCGGTGGTAGCCCCTCCAACCGGGACGGCTATGGCCGGGAGGAGGCAGAGGATGACGAGCAGCGTGCAGAGATACTTCACGGTACATTCCCCTCCTCACCCTGGCGCTTCGAAAGGCGGATGAGATGTACGTCTTCCGGATCAACCAGTGCGACAACCCGTTCGCCAGGCCGGTACTCCCATGACGACCGATCTCCTGTAATATCGATCAGAAGAGGGAACGGACCTGCGAAACGGACCTGATAGCCATGGTCGGTCGCTACCATGGAGATCACCTGTCCTTCGATACGATTGACCTGCTCACTTCGTGAGATATCAGCCCCGGCAAGCAGGATATCCCGTGATCTTATACAGGCCAGGATGCGTTCACCGGCAGGAACCATGCCCTCGGCTATGATGCCGGCAGTCCCGATCGAGAGCAGGGTTCTTCCACTTTCAAATGCGCCCGAAGTCCCCTCGAGCATGTTCTCAAATCCCGCGAGCGCGGCAATGGTTGGATGAACGGGGCGGGAGAATACGGCTGCTGGTGTGCCAGCCTGCAGGATCCTTCCCTTATCCATCACCACCACCTGGTCGGCAAGACGGTATGCCTCATCGCAGTCATGGCTCACCTGGAGGATCGTGAGCCCGTTCTCCCTCTGGAGAGCCTTCACCTCGTCCATGCAGGACAGGCGCGCTTCCGGGTCGAGCGCAGCAAACGGTTCATCGAGGAGGAGTGCAGAAGGCCGTGTCGCAAGGGCTCGTGCGAGCGCCACCCGTTGTTTCTCTCCGCCTGAGAGCGATCCGGTATGGCGGTGGGCGAGAGGATGGAGTGAAAACGAGGAGAGGAGCGTATTCACCGTATCGGCCCGTTCGCGTGAAGCAATCCCTTTCATTTTCAGACCATAGGCAATGTTCTCCTCAACAGTGAGGTGCGGGAACAGGGAGTAGTCCTGGTACATGAACCCGATTCCCCTTTTCTCTGGTGGCAGTATCGTGACGTCCCGTCCCGCTACCAGGATCCTCCCGTCGGTGACCTGCAGGAATCCCCCGATACTCTCGAGAAGCAGGGTCTTTCCTGCACCCGAAGGCCCCATGAGCACCGTATAAGAGGATTCGGGAACCTGGAGCGAAATCCTTGCAAATGAGAAGTCCCCGCGGATCAGACTGACTCCCTCAACTGCGATCATCATACACCCCTGCACGGCGTGTCAGGATCCGGAATACGAAGAAGAGGACCAGGCAGAGCAGGATGAGGATGAATGCGATGGCCTGGCTCTCTTCGATCCCGCCGGTATTGAAGCGGTAGTAGATCAGGGTCGATATCACCACCGGGAAGTAGGCGATCATGATCACGGCAGCAAACTCCCCGATGGCTCTTCCCCACGCAAGGAGTGCGCCATACAAGATATGGCGGGTGGTAAGGGGCAGGCTCACTGTTATAAACGCCCTGGCCCGGGAGGCACCAAGGCTCCGGGCGACGTTCTCGAGCTGGACCGGCACCCTTCCGAATCCTTCCCGCACGGCGTTCACGTAGTAGGGGATGGCGACAAAGACCATGGCAGCAACGATGCCTGGGAATGCGTCCTCGAAAGTCAGGCCGATCCCGCCGAGCGGAGCCCCGAGCAGCCCCCTGGACATGAAAAGAAGGTAGACCATCAGCCCTGCGACCGTATGCGGCAGGACCAGCGGAATATCCACCAGGGTCTCAACGATGCCCTTCCAGGGAGTATCGCTTCGGCTGAGTGCATACGCAAGCGGTGTCCCGGTGATGGCAAGGATCCCGACCGCACAGAACCCTGCAAGGAAGGTGACAAAGAAGGCCTGGAATACCATTGGGTCGCTGGCGGCTCCGGCAAGGTATTCCGGGTTCTGGAAAACCGGGACGGCTATCACGAGAAGGGCCAGGGCGATGATCCCGACAAGGATCATCCCCGGGATCCAGAAAGCGGCAAGAGAATGACCAGAAGACCAGTGGTTCTTCTTGAGAGAATGCTCCGGTGAGCTCATGAGACAGTCCCTTCCGGGAGGGGAGCGGGCCACCCGGGGCGTCCTTTTGCCGACTCGGCCGCGATATACCCAATAAATTCGCGGGCAAGATCCGGGTTCGGAGCGTTTGCCGGAATAGTCACTGCATACACGATAGGCCGGCCGGTCCGCTCACTCCCGATGGTAGCAAACCGGGGAAATCCCAGGATGACGGTGACATCGCGGTAGCGGTCGGCATATTCTGCAGCACCGAGATGGATGGATGCTGGGAGGGTGACATACGAGAGGTTCATCCCTTCTGCCACGCTCCGGTACTCGATGGCATAATCGATCCCTCCCGCAGAGAGGAGCGAGAGCAGGTAGATACTTCCATCCCGGATGACGACCTTGCCATCGGAAGGGCGCATGATCTCGGGGAGGGAGATCGTTGTGCCCCCTGTCCCGGATGAAACGATGATGGTCGAAGGGAAGTGATCGGTGACGAGCGTCTCAAAGAGCGAAGGTTCGCTGTACTCCTCTTCAGCCAGCTGCAGCACCATCAGGGAACGGTACCCTGCAGCATCGAGCATCGGGTTTGAGAATCCCAAGCGGACATCCGGCCGGGCAAGGATCCGGTACCAGTTCTCCTGGTTGATCTCATCGTGATACCGGCTCTTGTTCGTGTAGGCGATCACCATCTCGTTCGTGGATAGGGGCTGGTACCAATCGGTATAGTTGCGAGAGGAGTCTTTCATGGGACGGTACATGAGGTCAGGGATCAGGGATTCATCGGCAACGGCGATCACATCAGCAGTCCTCCCGAGGTCGGTGACCTGCCGGATGACCTGGATGCTCCCGTGCCCCTCGATCTGGACATCAATGCCTGGATGTGAGGCTTCAAACTCCTGCTCTGCCTCTGCAAAGGGAGCAAGGAGACTGCCGGCTGCAATCACCTTCAGGGTCTTGGATGGGGGAGGAGTACCGGAACATCCTGCGAGGAGGATGCTCCCTGCCAGCAGTATCGCGATGGCAACGCTTCTCAAAACCTTATCTCGATCCGATCCACCCATTTCACCCAGGCACTCCCTTCGGTAATGACCCCTGGCTGTTCCGAGATGATTGCGATGCGGGCCGGACCGCCATCGTCGTAGGACAGGGGAGTTCCGTTCTGTTCATACATCAGGATGATACGCAATGGGGGAGATGGGATCTCTTTCAGATTCTCATCGAAGGTCACAAATCCCCGTCCTTCAAGCTGGTCTGCATCAAAGACCCAGAGATATCCGTCAGGGGCAGAGACCCAGACCTGCCGGCCCTCCCCCACTCCTCCTGCAACCCTGGCGAGATCCCGGAGATCCACCCCCTTGCAGGTGTAGGGACCGAACCTGAAGCCTGTCGTAGAAACACAATACCCATGACCGTTCACCGGGGGGAGCGCTTTAAGATCGTCCATCGTCAGGACTTTTTCGGTCGTTCCATTGATGGTCAGCCGCCAGTCTGCCGCAAGCGAGTCCTGAACCGGTGCCGTGCACCCGGCAAAAAGGAGGGAGAAGGCAAGGAAGGTAACGAGTAAAACGATTGTCCTTGATAGTACCCCTTCTCTCATCTGTTCCCCCTCCCGAATACCAGGAGGGCACCGCAGCCTGCCAGGAGGGTGGTAAGAAGCAGCGGGGATTCTGTGGGGGGAGCAGGATAGGTCTCGTTCACCTTCGACTCGTAGGACTTGGGCAGGAGATCTGATGATCCCTGGTATCCTCCGCGATACACGCGGATCTCATCAACCCACTTTACGGTGTAACCCCCCGTAGAGGGGTACAGGTTATCGAACAGGTGGATGCGGTCAGCAGGCATCACCTCGTGCATGTCCCAGTTGCCAAAGACATGCTTCCCTTCACTGTTGGTTGACGTATCGGCGAGGAACAGGAGCCGCATCCCGACGTGGTACGAGGGCGGATACCCTATTCCCTGCCGCTCTCCCACTGATGATTCTTCACCGTTGAACCAGCACACGGTGATGTTCCCCTGCCGGGGATCAGGGTAGTAAATGTTTTCATAAGGGATCTCGACGTGATATCCGTCAACTGCCTTTACCATCACGTCATCACCGGCATTCATCCCTCCGACAAGATCGCAGAGGTCACGGACGGCCGTACCTTTCACAGCACCCATATCCTTGAAGTTTGTCGTCTCGTTCCTGTCCCACTGCCCCTCTTTTGATTCGACAAAGACCGGGCCCTGGTGATAGTAGTGGGTCGTTCCATCACCCTGCACCGGGAGGTTTGCCTCCATCCACTGGATGGTTACGCTCTTGTTCATAGAGGGGGTCCCGTCTGCTCCATACTCCGAGACGAGCAGATCGGTTGTCGGCACGGCAAGGGCCCCGGCACAACAGATGATGCAGCCCAGGATCACTATCGCCAGGTTCTTTTCTGTACAATGTGATCTCATCGTGTACCTCCTGTTCGCAGGACAATCCATCCTCCTGCGAGCATTCCTGAAGCAATCGTCAGGATACCAAGGGAAACAGAGGGTGTGAAAGGTACGGTATCAGGAACGGTCATATTCGACGCCTGGCGGATGCTCAGGGAAGAGACCATCTGCACTGATAACCCTGTTGTTGTAGGGTATCGTTCGTTGCCTTGTGCGTAGTAATAATAATACTCTGGATCGGCCGATTCATGCCAGTCCCAGTTTCCGAATGCATAGATACCCCAGGGATTCGTTGCTGCATCGGCAAGGAAGACAAGCCTCATTCCTGTTGAGTATTCAGGGACATAGCCCTCGTCTTCCCGATACCAGGCAATCACCATCGGCCCCTGGCGATCAGGGGGCAGGTAGACATTCCGGTACCCAAACGTCTTGGAGAATCCATCGACAGCCCTGATGGTGACGGTGTCACCCGGCTCCATTCCACCGGCAAGACTGACCAGATCCTTTACCGCGGTCCCTTTGACGGCACCCATGTCCTTCTCCTGGACATTGGTGTCCTCTGCAGCATTCCAACGGATCATCTCTTCAGTTACCGGGTCGGGATCATCGACGAAGACCGGCCCCTGATGGTAATAATGGGTCACCCCATCACCATACACGGGAAGATGTGTCTCCATCCAGGCAGCATCAACATCAGTCGATGAGAGGATGGTCGTTCCATCCCATGCAATCTTCTCTATATGAAGCGATGTCGTGGCCGCTGATGCCGGAAAAGCCAAAAAAAATACTCCTGCAACGAGGAAAAGACAGAGGAGAGCTGGCACATCTGCACCGGTGAATGGTTCGTAGGGATGAGCGTGGACGGGTGCCATGGAGATGTCAGAGTTGCATGCCACCCCGGATATAATTTTTTGTTTCTCCTTAAAACATTCAATATATTAACTTAATGTCATTACTCTGATCCCCTGCTGCCATCAGGAGCACCGTGTTAGCCGCCCTTGGCTAATCGAGAAAGAGTACCCCTCGGAAATTTCACAACCAGTTCCACAGAGCAGAGTACCTCCTTTCCCTTGTCAGAACTTTCTGAACCCTGTATCCTCCTCCAGGATATCCTGACTCATTGTGGCAGACCGGGCAGTCATGACGGACAATCAGGGACCTCACTGATTACCATGCACCAAAAACCATCGCAATGAAGATCACATAGGAGACGAGCAGAACAAGAGCCCAGGCCCGGTTCTGCAGTCTGCTCCCAAAAAAAAGCCCGAAGATCCCGGCTGCAAATCCCGTCATGACAAGGGTGTCGGTATATCCTGGTATCGGAACGGTGGTAAAGAGCGAGTTTATCCCGAGGATGAAGAGGATATTGAAGATATTGCTGCCGACAATGTTCCCCACCGAGATGGCCGGACTGTTCTTGACGGCGGCAATGAGCGAAGTGGCAAGCTCGGGGAGAGAGGTTCCGATAGCGACCAGGGACAGGCCTATGACATATTCAGGGATACCCAGGATCGCTGCAAGGTCGACCGCGGAGGTGAGGAGGAGATGGGATCCAAGGATGACTGCTCCAAGCCCAAGGACCGTTTTGACCAGGGGATACCTCGTTTCGGCAGGGGGATTCGTCATATCATCGTGGCAGTTCTTTCTGATAAAAAAGAGGATAACGAAGAACAGAACCAGGAATGCAAGCCCCGTGATCCAGTCGATCAGCCCCCTCAGGGAAAGCACCGCATACAGGAGCGTTGCAGCAAGCATCAGGAGCGAATCTTTCAGGAAACGGGGGCGCAGGTGCCGGGAGGATGTGATGGAGGGATTGAGAAGGACACAGAGGGCCAGGATGAGACCGATGTTTGCGATATTGCTCCCGGTGATGTTGGCAAGCCCGATCTCGTAGGTGCCGGTGTAAAATGCCTCCGTTGTGACAAAGAATTCGGGGAGTGAAGTGCCGAATGCGACCACTGTGAGCCCAATCGTGGTCGCTGACACTCCCATCCGGAATGCAAGACCTTCTGCTCCACTGACCGCAACCTCCGCACCTTTCAGCAGCAGTATCAACCCGATGATGAAGAGGACGAATGCCAGGATCATTCCAGTGATTGGATATCGCGCTGATGGGGAAGATGGTATCGGCCTGATATAACAGGAAAAGACCGATGGTGACCTGTCCCTCCTGAATAGGGATCAGGTCATGATCCGGGACAAGTCTGTTTTCCGGGGGATGATCCCGGTTCCGATCCCTCGTCCCATTGGTCCCAGGAACCGCGATAGTCCAGGACCGGTCCCGATTCGAAAAGACCTGCACATCCCCCTTTTTTAGCGCCTATCCCGAAGCATGTTCGTCCGGGTGCGGCCGGGTCCCTTATAAGGGCACGTGCTGCCACAACCTCATTGCGGTATACCTCAACCCGGGGATTGTCATCCCGGGCCAGTTCCCTGAAAAAATCGTGGGGGCAAAGGGTATGAACCGCTCAAAAGAAAAGTCCGGATCAGGGAAGGAGGGGGAAACCTGGGGATTCAGGGGTTTTCCGGGTTGACAAAACAGAAGGGATCTTCATCAAAAAAATTCCCCGAAACGGCATAAGCCCGCACCCGGCATCCTCCCCCGCACAATTCAAAATAGGGGCACGTGCTGCATCTCCCGCCGATGGATGCTTTTTTGTTCCGGAACCTGGACAGGACCTGGTTCGTATCGTCCGACCAAATCGATGAGAATGGCCGTGCCCGGATATTTCCGATGAGGAACTCCGGAGCCCTCGCAAACTGGCAGGGGTAGATGTTCCCCATAGGATCGATATTTGCCACCCGGATGCCGGCACTGCAGCCCCCGTTCAGGGATTCGAGGAGCTGTTCCGCATCCTGCAGGTCCTGGGATGAGTCCTGTTTCATCGAACCGAGAAGATGAATGCAGTCCTGCGGGGCATCAACGGTCAGAAATTCCATAGCCCCCGGGGCCGTCTCTTTCGCGGTCCGGTAGAGCAGATCGAGGGCATCCTGTACTTCCTGGCTGCCGAGCTGGAGGCGTGCATAACCCTCCCTGCCCCGCCCGCTCGGGACGAGCCAGTAGAGGCAGAACCGGGAAGCCCCAATACGCCGTGCAAGGTCGATAAGGGCGCCCAGTTCACCAGCATTCTCCCGCGTCAGCGTTACCCGCACCCCGCACCTGACGCCCGAGTCGAGGCAGTGGGAAAACGCTGCGATCGATAGGTCAAATGCACCGGGGGTCCCCCTGAACCGGTCATGGGTGGCGGCCGTTGCACCATCCAGTGAGATACCGACGTATCCAATCCCGCTTTCACGTATTTTTCCCGCTATCTCCGTGTCAATGAGAGTACCATTGGTGCTGAGCGCGGTCCTGATCCCTCGATCCCTGGCATGACGCGCAAGCTCCCAGAGGTCATGGCGCAGGAGTGGCTCTCCCCCGGAAAAGAGGATGAGGGGGATCCCCGATCGCGCAAGGTCATCGATCAGGTCCAGTGCCTCCCCCGTGGTCAATTCACCGGTGATATCGTGACCAGGCCCCGAGCGGCTGTAGCAGTGCACGCAGGAGAGGTTGCAGCGGTCGGTGAGGTTCCAGAATATGACCGGTCGTGGCATGCCGGAGAATGCAAGGTACCGGCTCGGGACCTCACCGGGCTGTCCATGGCGGTGTTTCATCACTTCACTCACGGTGCCCCTGCCATGCATGCACTGCGTGATTCGGTTCACCCGATACCTCCCCCGTTCTCCCTGATCCGGACGTTCGGTACACGCTTGAATTCATCGGTGCTGAAAAGGACAACATACTCGTGAAGGCCTGCCCTGTCTGCTATCATCCGGACCTCTTCCTGCACTTCTTCCCGTGAAAAGCCGTGGTGGACCGTGTAGAGGGTGTAGTCCCACCTTCCCGGAACCGGCTGTCGTTCATAACAGTGGGTGACCCCGGGAAAGGCTGACAGGATCGCTCCGGCCTGCTCCGCGGCCTGTCCATTGCAATGCCATGCGACAAGGGCATTTGCGGTGATACCGAGGAGACGCTGGTTGATCCGTGCCCGGAACCTGCGGATGATGCCGGCATCCCGCAGTGTCTGCACTCTTTCAAGGACTTCATCACCGGACATACCGAGCTTTCTGCCGATCTCCCCATAGGGATCAGGGACAAGGGGAAGACCTACTTCAAGGGCGGCAAGGACCTGCAGGTCACGCGGTTCCATCGATCCCTCCGTTCTGCTTCCCTGTGAGTGGGAACCGGACATCGATCTTGATCTTCCGGATGGTCGGCAGGTTGAGAATATCGGTATCAGAAAACCCCGTCCGTGTGAGTATTTCCTCGAGAACTGCGTGGAGTGACCTAGTATCCTTTGCCGAGAGGGTAAACCAGAGTGAGTAATGGTGGTCGCGCCGGAAGTTGTGCGACACTTCAGGGTATTCGCTGATCAGGGCGGCCACCTCGCGGATTCGTTTTCCGGGCACCGGCAGGGCGACAAGCGTGGCAGCAGTGAGGCCCAGAGGCCGGGATTCGATAATTGGAGAGATTCCCCGCAGGATCCCGGCATGGCGGAGCCGCTCCAGCCGTTCCAGAAGCACGGATTCCGGGACGCCGAGCCTGCCTGCCAGGTCTTCCCATGGCCGGGCAACGAGCGGGATCTCCTGCTGGAGTGCATCGAGGATGCGGATGTCGAGGGCGTCAGTCTGGGGTGGAGCGTTCATGACTCCCCTCCCGGCTCGTAGGGGCACCAGGGGTCCTCAGAGCATAGGTCTCCTGCTGTCACCCCCGGCTTCTCAAGGCCGTCACACCAGCGGGGGGAAACCACTTCCATTCCCCGGTATGCCCGGGCACGGCAGCCGCCGCATATGACCTTGTATTCACACCGGCCACATTTTCCGGTCAGCAGGTCGGGATCACGGAGGGCAGAGAAGATCGGTGAATGTTCCCATATCTCGCGAAACGGTGTCTTTCGGACATTACCGGCACTGACTGGCAGGTAGGGACAGGGGGTGACCTCCCCATCCGCGTAGATACGACAATAGCGGATCCCGGCGATACAGCCCCGCCCCCATGCCGGGTGGCTGATCCCGAGCTCCGCGGCAATCCGCAGGAACTGCGGGGCACAGGTCGGTCGGAGGTTCACACGGGAGTCCCGGTACTTCAGGAGCACCTGGCGTATCACCTCTTCATATGACAGGGGATCCAACGGGTCTGCACCCTGCGCCCGTCCCGTGGGGATCGGGAAGAAGACCTGGTAGTCCGCCACCCCCAGCATGGTTCCGAGCTCCACGACTGATTGCACGTCCCCTGCCGAGGGCCGCATCACGGTCATGTTGATCTGGACACCGATGCCCTCGTCGCGGCAGTTCTGTATTCCCTGCACTGCCTTCTCCCAGGCGCCGCTGACGCCACGGAACGAGTCATGGACGGCAGGATCTGCCGAGTCTATGCTGACGGCAACAGCCCGTATCCCCGCATCCCTCATCCGTGCTGCCATCGCACGGTCGAGGAAGTACCCGCTGGTGCCCATCACCATCCGGAGCCCGCGATCAGTACCATAGCGGGCAATGGTGCAGAGATCGGTCCGCATGAGTGGCTCTCCCCCGGAGAGGACGACAACAGGCGTCCCGACGTGCCGTATCTGGTCGATCACCCCCAGTGCCTCGTCCGTGGAGAGCACTCCTGCCGCTTCGTGCTCCCCTGCTCTCACGTAGCAGTGGGTGCACTTTAGGGGACATCTGAGCGTGATATTCCACGAGATGAGACGCGGCGGTCCAAGCGGCAGATCCTTCACTGCCCCCGCCCGTTTCCCCTGCACTGCCGGGGTTCCTTATCTGCATTCGTGAGGTGTTCCCCCATTGAGGGTACTGTGCTATCACCGGTGGAGATCGAAGCGATCAAGGTTCATCACCCTGGTCCAGGCTGCCACGAAGTCCTCGATGAACTTCCCTTTTGCGTCTGCGCTTGCATAGACCTCTGCGAGAGCCCGGAGCTGGGCATTCGAACCGAAGATCAGGTCGACTCGCGTGCCGGTCCACCTGACCTCTCCCGTCTTTCTGTCGCGCCCTTCAAAGAGATCATCTTCATTCGAGACTGCTTTCCACTCCGTGCCCATGTCGAGCAGGTTCACGAAGAAGTCGTTCGTGAGCGCCTCCGGCCGTTCGGTGAAGACGCCATGCCGCGTCTGTCCTACATTGGTGTCCAGCACCCGCATACCTCCGATGAGCACGGTCATCTCGGGTGCGGTGAGGGTCAGCAGTTGTGCCTTGTCGACCAGCAACTCCTCTGCCGATACAGAATACTTGCCCTTCAGGTAGTTGCGGAAACCATCCGCCTTCGGCTCGAGCACAGCGAAGGAGTCCACATCGGTCTGCTCCCGGGAGGCGTCCATGCGTCCCGGGGTGAAGGGGACCGTCACCGAATGACCAGCATTTTTTGCGGCCTGCTCGACACCGGCACAACCGGCCAGCACGATCAGGTCAGCCAATGAGACCTTCTTACCGCCCGTGGCTTTACTGTTGAACTCCCGTTGTATGCCCTCAAGGGTCCCGAGCACCTTCGCCAGCCGGGCAGGCTGGTTGACCTCCCAGTCCTTCTGCGGTGCGAGGCGGATACGGGCACCGTTGGCACCGCCGCGCTTGTCGGAGCCCCGGAAGGTGGACGCCGATGCCCAGGCGGTCGAGACCAGCGCTGAGACCGAAAGGCCGGTGGCAAGGATCATGGCCTTGAGGGATGCGATGTCCTTCGCATCGATCAGGGGGTGATCGACGGCAGGGATAGGGTCCTGCCAGATGAGTTCTTCTGCGGGAACTTCCGGGCCGAGATAGCGGGAACGTGGACCCATGTCGCGGTGGGTCAGCTTGAACCACGCCCGGGCGAATGCATCTGCCATCTGCTCCGGGTGCTCGTAGAAGCGCCGGGATATCTTCTCGTAGACTGGGTCGAACCGGAGGGCAAGGTCGGTGGTCAGCATGCCCGGAGCGCGACGCTTCGAGGGATCATGGGGATCCGGCACACTCCCGGCACCGGCGCCGCCCTTCGGCTTCCACTGGTATGCGCCGGCAGGACTCTTTTCCAGTTCCCACTCAAACGTGAACAGGTTCCGGAAGAAGTTGTTGCTCCACTTGATCGGCGTCTGGGTCCAGATCACTTCCGGGCCACCGGTGATCGCATCATTCCCTTTGCCGGTGCCGTAACTGCTCTTCCACCCGAGGCCCTGCTCCTCGATGGGGGCCGCGTCGGGCTCCGGCCCGACGTGTGATGCGGGGCCGGCACCATGGGTTTTGCCAAACGCATGACCGCCGGCGATCAGCGCAACCGTCTCTTCGTCGTTCATTGCCATCCGGGCGAAGACCTCCCTGATATCCCTGGCCGCCGCGACCGGATCCGGGTTGCCATTCGGACCCTCAGGATTGACGTAAATCAGGCCCATCTGCACGGCAGCAAGCGGATTTTCGAGCTTCCGGTCGCCGGAATACCGTTTGTCACCCAGCCACTCGTTCTCTGCACCCCAATAGACACTCTCGTCCGGTTCCCAGGCATCCTCACGGCCGCCGGCGAAGCCGAAGGTCCTGAATCCCATCGATTCAAGGGCGACATTGCCGGCAAGGATCAGGAGGTCGGCCCACGAGATTTTGCGGCCATACTTCTGCTTGATCGGCCAGAGCAGCCGGCGTGCTTTATCGAGATTCGCGTTATCGGGCCAGCTATTGAGCGGTGGGAAACGCTGCTGGGCGGAACCGGCGCCGCCACGGCCATCACCAACGCGGTACGTGCCGGCGCTGTGCCATGCCATGCGGATGAACAGGGGGCCGTAGTGGCCGAAATCCGCCGGCCACCAGTCCTGCGATTCGGTCATCAGCGCCCGCAGGTCCGATTTCACGGCTGCGAGGTCGAGTGTCTTGAACTCCTCAGCGTAGTTGAACTCCCTGCCCATCGGATTGGACAGGGGGGAGTGTTGGTGGAGCATCTTCAGGTTCACCTGGTTCGGCCACCAGTCCCGGATGGACCTTCCTCTGCCGGTTGGTCCCTGGTTCATCCCGGCCTTTGCCGGGTTCCTGGCATCATCAGTCATAACGTCATCACCTTTCCTTGTAGGGTGTTATCCCCCGCGGCTAATTGAATATTCCTTTGCGGCCAGGCGAACTTCTGCCTGAGCAGCAGCCCGGTTACACTGTTTGGGCAACGAAGCTACACTACCCACCTTTGCTGTAAAAAGACGTGTTCTTTTCCGGATCCTGTGGGAAATTTCGCCTGGAATACTAAACTATGCCCCCTTGTATCCTCACATTCCCGCTGACCCCGGCTTTCCTGAGGTCCACAATCCAATCAGTGTACCGTTTCCGGTCGGAATGTGTCCGTTCTTATGATCCGCTGAACATCCGGTAGCAGGTCGGGGTATCCCTTTCCCGCTGTTCACAATCAGTGATCGGTTCCTTGTTGCGATATACCAGTTTCCTCGACTATATGACTGTTCTTGCAGCAGCCCGGGTCCGAACCCTTTTCACAGTCCCTTGACCAGGTTACGTACCTGGATGAACCGGGCGAGCAGGATGAACAGAACGGTGGCAGCAATGAGCACGCCCCCGTCAAGGAGGGGAGAGAAGAACGATCCCCCGGATATCGCTGCATTGAAGAGATCCACCACGTACGTGAGCGGTGAACAGGAGGCAAGGGCAAGGGAGAGCCCCTGCATCTGGGAGAGCGGTATGAATATCCCTGATATGAAGATGAGTGGGAAGCGTATCAGGTTTGAAAAGATCATCACGTTCGGCGGACTGTTGGAGGCAGGGGAGGCCAGCAGGGCGCCAAGGGAGGAGCATGCGATCGTCCCCAGCACGAAGGTGAACAGGAACAGGGCGGGATTGATGATATGCATTGGAATGAACAGGGTACTTACTATCCAGATGATCAGGGAGATGCCCAGGCCGAAGATCGCACCCGCCAGGATATCACCAATGATAATGCTCTCTGGGATGACCGGGTATGAGAGGAGCCGCTCGTAGGTCTTCTCCCGCTTCTCCCATGGGGTGATGAGGGGACCAACTGAAGATGCGGTGAAAAAGAGCATCATCGCGAGAAACCCCGGGAAGAACAGAACGAGGTCGAGGTTCCGGCCAACGAAGAAGGCGAGGAACATGAAGATCGGGAAGAGGATGCCGAACATCAGCACCGGGGGTTTTGTGTAGTACAGGAAAATGTTCTTCTCACAGATGGTAAGAATGCCCCGGAGGAACACCACAGGTGTTTTCATGTGCACCCCGTCAGCTGGACAAAAGTCTCTTCCAGGCTGGGGCCGGTGATGGCAAGCGACGTGATCCCGAGTGACTCCCGGTCGGCCCGGCTGACAAGGTATTTTACCACACGGTCAGGGTTGTCCGTGTAGATCCGCCACTTGTCGCCGCATGGCTCAGCCCGGATGATCCCCTCTGCCTGGAAGAAATCGTTCCGGACGCCCCGGGAGAACGAGACCTCCACCGACTGCGTGGCCTCAAACATCCTCCTGAGACGCTCCGGGCTATCCTGTGCAACAATCCTTCCCCGGTTGATGATGCAGACGGTCCTGCAGAGGGTGTTTGCCTCCTCGATGTTATGGGTGGTGAGGAATACGGTACTGCCCTCCTCGTTCATCTGGTGTATCGTCTCGACCACCAGTCTCCGGCTCTGGACATCGAGCCCGCTTGTCGGCTCATCAAGGAACAGGACAGCGGGCCGGTGCATGATTGCGCAGGCGATACTGACCCGCTGTTTCATCCCCTTCGAAAAGGTCCGGACCGGGTATTTCCGCTGTGCCAGGAGACCCATCTTTGTGAGGAGTTCGTCAACCCGCTCTTCCCGGATCGGCCGGGGCATCCCGTACATCTTCCCGGTCAGGTGCAGGTTCTGTTCAGCGGAGAGATCACCATAGACGGTGCTGCTCTCCGGGATGACCCCCATCTGCATCTTGGCATCGATCGGGTGGCGGTGGATGTCGATACCCCTGATCCGGGCACTCCCTGCATCGGGCGTCAGGACTCCGGTGATCAGGCGGATGGTGGTGGTCTTCCCTGCACCATTCGGTCCGAGGAATCCGAAGATCCCGCCATTCTGCACGGAGAGGCTGATATCGTCAACTGCAGTGACAGTGCCAAACCTTTTGGTGAGGTGCTCCACTTCGATTGCATTCACGGACTAGTATCCCCTTTCTTCTGGTGGTATCCTGGGAGATCTCACCGGCCGGGAGTCTCTTTGTTCTGGTTGCGCCTCATCTCTCATCAAGCCTGCACATGAGCAGCCAGGCCGGTGGCATCAGTAGTGCGTGAGGTGAGTGGGCTGGCGCCGGGGTTCCTGCAGGGCAGGAGATGACCGCTGGCACCGATCGTACATATGGCCGCCAGAGGTATCCTCGCTGGTCGACCGGACGGTGTTCAAGGGAGGTTCCCGGTGCAGGGACCTCTGATTTACAGTTTTATATGAAAATGCCTACGGCATTTTCATCTTTTATGCTTGTGGCCCTCAAAGGAATCATGTTATTTTTTTATAGTGCGTGCTGCTCCGTCCGGATGGACGGATTTTTTCCCGGTATGGCTACGACTCCACGACTCCGCCATCGATCATGACCGTGTACTCCCTGACCGGGATAGTTTTTCCCGACCCTTTGAGTGCCTGGTCGACGATATACGCCACCCCGCTGCAGCAGGGGACTTCCATGTGGAGGATGGTGACTGACCTGATCTGGTGGAGAGAGAAGATCTCCTTCAGTTTCGTGATGTAATCTTCGATGTCTGTATCGAGCTTCGGGCAGAAGATGATCACGATCCTGTCCTTCAGGAAATCCTGGTGGAAGCCTGCATAGGCAAACGGTACGCAGTCTGCAGCGATGAGCAGGTCGGCATTGTCAAAGTAATGCGCTTCGGGATTGAGGAGTTTCAGTTGCACCGGCCACTGTCTCAGTTCGGATCCTGTCTCTCCGGGCGCATGCCGGTAGCCTTCACGAGGTCTCCGGGGGATGGTCCGTGCTGCTGATCCCGGGCATCCTGCAAAGGAGGGATGGCCGCAGACACCAGCGTCAGGAGGGGACCCGGGAGCCCGGTGAGAGGGGACGGGAATCTGGTGCTCCCTGAGGTATTCGATCGCCAGGTCATACAGCTTCTTCTCGCCATGCCCAACGAGGTGTTCAAGATGAGCTTTTATCACCGCGGGTCCCTGGGGGACCACGTTTGCCATCACGGCCTTCTCATCGTACTCCCCTGCCTCCCGTTCGATGACCGTGATCGCCCCTTCCGGGCAGGTCCCCATGCAGGCACCAAGCCCGTCGCAGAAGAGGTCGCTTACCAGCCGTGCTTTGCCATCGATCAGCTGGAGTGCCCCTTCCGGACAGTCCGGGATGCACTGGCCACAGCCGGTGCATTTTTTCTGATCGATATCGATGATCTTCCGGTTCATAGCTTCTTCCCTCGTCTATTTTTTGGATTATTCCGAATCCGGGTCATCCCGATCTCCCCCGCAATTTTACTCCAGTTATCCGCCCGGTTCTTCCGCAAGGGGCGGTTCAATTACCAGGAAACTGTTGATGAAATGACGGGACGCTCTGCCTGGCAGGATAGTCCGGCCTGTCATGAATACTGCAGAAAAGGAGCCCCTGCATCATCCCTCTTCCTTTGGGTGGTGGGAGGTGAGCCTGCGGTAGGTCTCATCCCCCACACACTCTTTTGCGTACTTGCACCACTGGACGCAGGAGAGTGCATCGTTGTACACGGTGAACCCACACCTGCTGCAGGAAACGGCGACATCGTTTGAGAAGACCTCGATCTCCTCGCCGCACTCCGGGCACTTCCTGATCGTGAGAGTCGGGGTCCGGAGGGTTGCTGCCCCCGGGCAGCGATCAAGCATCTATGGGGTCTCCTGCTGCCTATACTCGCGGAGCAGTGCCTCCGCATACCGATCTGCCTTCTTAGTCGGCACGTAGTTGAAGACCCTGACCCGTTTCATGATCTCCGCCACGATCTCCGATTCATCAGTAAGATGCAGCTTCTTCACTTCCTCAAGGATGAATTCGAGGTGATCGATCCCGGTCTCCTTGCCATCGATCAGGATCCGCCGGGTCTTGATCTTGTCGGGGGGGATCCCGCCGCAGATCGAGCAGTAGTATCCGTCTTTCTCGTCTCCGGCCATCGTCATCCCCTGATCATCGTCAGCATCATCTTGAACCGGGTGATCGCAGAGAGGGCATGCGGTGCATTCGCCGGGAAGATGATGGTCTCCCCTTCTTTCATCTGGTACGTGGTTCCTGACACCCAGACCTCGCATTTCCCGTCAAGGATGGTGACCACGGCGTCATAAGGGGCTGTGTGCTCGGAGAGCCCTTCATCCTCATCGAAAGAGAAGAGGGTGATGCTCCCCACCTTCCGGTTCACGATCATGCGGCTTGCGACCGTGCCATCCTGGTATTCCACGAGATCCTTCAGGCGGAGCACCTTCCCCCGCAGCTCCGCTCGCTTCTCATCGCGCTTCTCTGCCTTTTCAAGGTCGAATTCAGCCATCCTTTCTCATCCTTCCCGTTAAGGAATCCAGTGGTTCCACTCTTATTGGTTTCGCTTCAGAGCGCCGGGACCATCCGCGGCAGGTCCTCTTCAACACTGCTGTTCTTCCGGATCCCGAAGTTTTTCACGAGGACATCCAGGACCGCAGGTGATATGAATGCCGGGAGCTTCGGACCAAGGGTGATATCCTTCACTCCAAGGTGCAGCAGGGCGAGGAGCACCAGGACCGCTTTCTGTTCGTACCAGGCGATGTTGTAGGAGACCGGAAGATCATTGATCCCGACGCCAAACGCTTGTGCGAGGGCCTGTGCGATCACGACGAGCGAATAGCAGTCATTGCACTGGCCGGCATCAAGGACCCTTGGGATGCCGTCAACCTTACCCAGATCCAGGCTGTTGTACCGGTACTTGGCACACCCTGCGGTGAGGATGATGGTGTCTTTGGGAAGCGCCTGTGCAAACTCCGTGTAATACTCCCGCTCCTTCTGCCTGCCGTCACACCCTGCCATCACGACAAACCTTCTGATCTGCCCGTTTTTCACCGCTCCAACCACCTTGTCAGCCAGTGAAAGCATGGCATCATGGGCACACCCGGTCAGAAGGTCCCTTCCGCTTCCCGGCAGGGCATTCGGTGCAGGGCAGGTCTTTGCAAGCGCAATGACGGGAGAGAAGTCCTTTGTTCCATTCGGACCTGCTTCAATGTGCGGCACTCCTGGATATCCCGTCAACCCTGTTGTGAAAAGACGCCCCTTGTAGTTCTCTTTCGGGGGGACGAGGCAGTTCGTGGTAAACAGGACCGGCCCGTTGAACTGGTCGAACTCCTCCTTCTGGTGCCACCATGAGCTCCCGTAGTTGCCGACCAGGTGGGGATAGTTCTTAAAGGCGGGATAGGCGTGGGCAGGAAGCATCTCTCCATGGGTGTAGACATCCACGCCGGCATCTTTTGACTGCTCAAGGAGCATCTCGAGATCTTTCAGGTCATGGCCGGTGATCAGGATCCCAGGGCGGTTCCTTACCGTGGTTTTCACGGCAGTGATCGCTGGTGTTCCGTAGGCACTGGTATTGGCTTCATCGAGCAGTGCAAGGGTTTTTACCCCTACCCCTCCACATTCAAGCACCAGGGAGACCATGTCCGGGACAGGGAGGTCCTGGAGCATGGAAGCAAGCGCCTTCTGGATGAACGTGGTGATGGAATCATCGGTCCTGCCGAGCACTTCTGCATGGGTATAGTAGGCCGATATCCCCTTGAGGCCGAAGAGGAGCGTTGACCGGAGCGACCGTACATCCTCGTTCTCTGTCGCAAGGATCCCGGCCGTTTCTGCCTTCTTCAGGATATCGCTCTCACTCCCGGGTTTCCAGGTGCAGGCATCCGGTTCGGTGCTGCTGCTTCTGGGAAGCGCATCCCGGAGTGCGACCGCTTTTTTGATCATGGCGGTAAACCGGTCCTTGTCGAAGTTGACGTTGGTCAGGGTCGCAAAGAGCGCTTCGGCGATGAACAGCCCTGTTTCCGGATTGCCCTTTCCTTTCTTTATCGCAGCAAGGTTACGGGCTGCGAGTCCCTTGCAGAGGAAGACCAGCACATCCTGATATGCCGCGATCTCATCCTCTTTCCCGCAGACACCTTTCACGGTGCATCCGATCCCCTTCACGGTCTCTTCACACTGGTAGCAGAACATTTCAGGCTCCTCTCAATCTCTTTTAGATACGAACTATTCTAATGATACTTAAGTATAAATAGGATCGAGTTTCCACCAAGATACCATGCAGGATTCATGCACGGTCAGCCAGACCGTCAGGTACTTGTCCAAGCGCTGGACCCTCCTTGTTATCCTTGAGCTCTACAAGGGAGAGGGATATACCAGGAGATTCTCAGAGCTCCGTGATGCTCTTCCCGGTATCACCCCCAAGGTCCTCTCTGAGCGGTTGAAGGAACTCGAGGAGGAGGCGCTCATCTCCCGGAAGGTGGACGCAACCGCGTTCCCGGTCCGGACCGAGTATACCCTGACCGAGAGCGGGCTTGAGATCATCGGGATCATCCGGGCCATCAAGCAATGGGCCCTGAAATGGAAGATTGAGAACATTGCATGCGGCAACCAGGATTGTAAAGTATGCGTGATCTGAAAGCATCCGTATGATCTGAAGGGTGGCCGGAACGAGAGTGGAAGATCCAGCCTGATAAGAGAGATGACAATCCTGCAGTAAGACAAAGAAGGAGAGTGTTTGTATGAAGATCATTGATGCAATAACGGCGACCAGCTCGCCAAATCCCCACCATGTGGATGCACGAAAGCTCTGCGAGATCCCCCACGCAGTGGTGGTCATGATCACGCTCCAGCCGGGAGAATCCTTAAAGAGGCACAAGACTCCTGTTGATGTGATCTTCTATGTCCTGGAAGGAACCGGTACCGTGGAGATCGGTGAAGAGCAGGCCACTGTAGGGAAGGACACGCTGATCGAGAGCCCGGCACGAATACCGCACCGGTGGATCAATGAGAGCGGAGAGGTATTCCGGGTCCTGGTCATCAAGGTGCCTAAACCAACTGAAGAGACAAAGCTACTGTGAGGGAGAGTATTGTCAATGCCTCATCATACCGGCGCAATCCTCCAGAGGGACGGAAAGACGTTCGCGGTGGTGACCCGGGTACCCGCAGGGTTTGTCAACCCAGAAGCGCTCGAGAACCTTGCAGCGGTGGGAAGGAAATACAAGGTCCCGATGATGAAACTCACCTCCGGGCAGCGTTTCATGCTGATCGGTATTCCAGAAAAGGACCTTGCCTCTCTTTATAAGGATCTCGGCCCGCTGGCTGAAAAGGAGACTGCCCCCTGTGTCAAATATGTCCAGATCTGCCTCGGAACCGATGTCTGCAAATATGGCGTCCAGGATTCAACCGGGCTTGGACTCGAACTGGAGAAGAAGTATCACCAGGAAGAGTTTCCTGCAAAGATCAAGTTCGGGGTCTCCGGGTGCCTCCGTTGCTGCGGGGAGAGCTATACCCGGGATGTCGGACTGATTGGGACAACAAAAGGGTGGAGCGTGGTCTTTGGCGGGAACAGCGGAAGAAGGCCTGCCCTGGGGACCCTCATTGCAGCGGACCTCTCGAAAAGCGATGCCCTCGATCTCGTCGATCGTCTCCTCGAATATTACCGGGAGCAGGCCCACCCAAAAGAGAGGACTGCCCGGTTCCTGGAACGGATCGGGTTTGAGCGGCTCAAATCCGACCTCCTGACACTTCTCCCCTATATCAGGCTCTCTGAAGTACGGTAACTTCTTATCCTATACTTTTTTCAATCGGAGTTTCGGAATTTTCTGAAACAATCCTCACCACTATGTCACCACCATGAATATTCCCTCTGCCGTGAACCTCGTGGACTTCATGAAGAACCAGATTGCCGGAAACGGCACGCACGATTCGATCTGCGCTTTGTTCCTTGAGTAATAGGAGACGATTTGTTTGAAAAGTGATATGCCCGTACCTCCAATCGAAGAAGCAAGAACAGATCCATATCACAGGAGAGCATTGATGTACCCTATTTATTTTCCATACACCAATCTAATGTCCAGTGGTCAGAACGACAGCACCTGAAAGAGCAGATACCGCCGACAAGAAGCGAAAAGAATCCCACCATCACCACGAGGTCTTCTCGGCTGAAAAAGCCGGGCAGCTCGATACCCGGCTCCGGCGCCTCCTGTACCGGCCGGATATCCTGGCAGAACGCCTTGTGAAGCCCGGCGACCATGTCCTTGACTTTGGTTGCGGTCCCGGGTTTTTTACGAGGGAGTTCGCCAACCAGGTCGGTGACGGCGGGAAGGTAATCGCTGTGGACCTCCAGGAGGGGATGCTCCGCATTCTCAGGGAGAAGATGGAGCGGGAAGGCCTAATGAAACGGGTAATGATTCACCAGTGCACCCCGGATTCCATCGGACTGCCTCCCGCGTTTGATGGCACGGTCGATGTTGCCTGTGCGATATTTGTCGTTCACGAGGTTCCTGACCCGACAAGGTTGTTTTGGGAGATATCACGGCTCCTGAAGCCGGGAGGCCTGTTCTTCTACACCGAGCCCTTCTATGTCGTTCCAGGAAGAGAGTTCAGGGAACACCTCAAAGATGCGGAGAATGCCGGATTCGAGGTGGTGAAGCGGCATTTGTTCTTCCTGAACAGGGCTGCACACCTCAGGAAGGCGGTGTAAGAGTCACATCGCTTCTCTTTATTTTATATGAAACGTCCATGATACCGCTGGGTCAGATGCCTCACTAATGAAAATTGCGGATGTGACTTTCATGCCAAAATGCCTCCGTCATTTTCATCCTTTATGCTTGTGGCCCTCAAAGGAATCATGTTATTTTTTAAAAAAGGGTAATGGTCGGCCCCCTTAAAACACCACCTAAGCCGGGTGTGGTGCCTGTTGTTGCATGCTGGCACGACCAAGGAAGTATGCGCCGAGACCGGTCAGCCAGAAAATGAGGGGATAGGCGACAAAGCGCTCGGTACCGCCATCTCCCAGCACCGGGATCAGGATTCCCATCAGGAGGAGGGAGAGGAGCGTGATGGCCCCAAGGATCACGGAAAGATACCGGTAGGGGCCTGGAAGGCCTCTCGATGAGAGGACTGCTGCGATACCTCCGATAACGAATGTGAACATGGCAAAGAGCGGGTGGAGGACGGCGACGTTCCCGGGAAAGATACCCACGCCGAGAATACCCACCCCGAGCAGTCCGAGGAGCAGTGAAGACCACCGTTCCCATCCTGACCGGGAGGCACAGTAGGCGCCGGTGATGATCAGGATCCCTGCCAGAATCATGGTAGTATTGAAGATGGTGGCAGATGGCTGGAATATGAGTGCTTCAGGAGGTCGTGTCGATCCGAGATCGCTGATCTCGCTGTGAGCGGTCGAGTATCCCGCAGGATAAAATATTTCTCCGGTGATGATACCCATCAGGGCGATGAATCCCGCCAAAAAGAGGAGGACTCCTGCAACATTCTGGTAGTCTGGTCGCATATTCAGGATTAGGTCCGGTTCTTCTTTAGTTTTTATCGCTGGAATGATGAGTGAGGGCTGGTTGGCGATCGGTAAGGGTGCAGGCTGCCTGGGAGGTGCACAGAAAAAAATGGTATGGTGGGTTTTGGCGACAGACCCGTAGGAAATCCGGTAAGGCAATCCCGCTGAACAGGTCTTCATCGCGGTTTTCGGACGATCTTCCCTTCTTTCCCTTCAGCAGTGGAAAAGAAAAAAAATGATCCGGGTTATTTTATGCAAACATTGCCCCGAAACTGCTTGCAAACTTCTGTCGGTCGAAATCGAGCCCGATCTTTTCGATCGCATTGAGGAAGTCGGTTCGTGTGATGGAGTCATGCTCCTCCCGGATTGCAAACATCCCGGCCTCCATGCAGATCGCCCGGAGGTCAGCCCCATTCTTCCCATCGGTCAAAAAGGCAATCTCCCTGAGATTCACCTCTTCGTCAAGGGTCATCTTCCTCGTGTGGACATTCAGGATTGCGAGCCGTCCTTCCACATCGGGGAGCGGGATCTCAATGATCCGGTCGAACCTTCCCGGCCGCAGGAGTGCCCGGTCAAGGATATCGATCCGGTTGGTCGCACCGATGATCTTGACATCTCCCCGCCGCTCGAATCCGTCCATCCCTGCCAGGAGCTGCATCAGGGTCCGCTGCACCTCGCGGTCGCCGGATGTTGTAGCCTCGGTCCTCGATGCGCCGACAGCATCAATCTCATCGATGAAGATGATGGTGGGGGACTTCTTCTTTGCAAGTTCGAACAGTTCGCGGACGAGACGAGCGCCTTCCCCGATATATTTCTGGACGAGCTCGGATCCGACCACCCGCAGGAAGTAAGCGTTGGTCTCGTGCGCCACTGCCTTCGCAAGCAGGGTCTTCCCTGTCCCGGGAGGCCCGTGGAGGAGCACCCCCTTGGGTGGATCGATACCGATCCGGTCAAAGAGCTCCGGCCGCTTGAGCGGGAGTTCCACCGCCTCCTTTATCTCCATGATCTGCCGGTCGAGCCCGCCGATGTCCGCATAGCTCTCATCAGGGGTTTCGACGACCTCCATCCCGTAGACTGCTGCATCGTAGCTCTCGGGGAGGATATCGATCACTGCGAGTGACTGCTGGTTGAGCGTGCAGCGGACCCCGGGTTTGAGCTGGTCGGGATCGATGCACATCGAACTCCGCACAAGGAAGCGGGGACCGGCACTGCTCCTGACGATCACCCGGTTGCTGTCGACCAGATCGGTCACGGTGCCGATGACGAGGGGAGGGCTCCGGAGCTGCTCGATCTCGCTCTTGAGCTTCCTCACCTCCCGTTCGTACCGTATCTTCTGGGTCTCGATGTACCGCTTGTCCGTCTCTATCTGGCGAAGCTGTTCGCGGAGTTCCAGGTTCCTGGACTCCAGCGTATTGACGCGGTCAAGCAGGAACCGGCTCTTCTCGTCAGGACTCTGCGGCTCCTGTGGCTGCCGGGCGCTTTCTGCCATCGTTCCCTCACGTACCTATAGGGGAAAGTGGCTATAAAGATGTTTGCGATTATCCAGGCAATCCGGACTGTTTGTCTCCTTCAAGGAATATTCCCAGGAGATCAAACCATATCCCGGAGGGAAATATCCCCTTTTGTCAGGAGATCTGTTTCCCAATTCTGTTGATGACCAGAAGCACCTGTACCCTGGATTTCAAGGTACCGTTTGGATCAATATATCTGGTAAAAAATCTATGTATCATCAGCATCCAATGTCAAATGGAATAAAACGAGCCATCAGAGGGGATTACAGTGGTGCAGTCAGCTAAAATACTCTGCGAGATGTGTGGCGCCGCCATCCATGGACCTCCCAAGACCGTCCGGATAGAAGGGGCGGAGCTCGATGTCTGCAGCCAGTGTGCAAAATACGGGACCGAGGTGCAGAAGCAGAAGAAGCCCGAGCCACGCAAGGGCGGGCCTGCCGCCCGTACCGTGGCGACACCGGTCAGAAAGACCCGGGATGTCCTCGACCTGATTGAAGGGGAGATTGTGGACGATTACGGTGAGCGGATCAGGAAGGCCAGGATGGAGCGGGGGCTTTCCCAGAAGGACCTCGCCATGGAGCTCAAGGAGAAGGAACTCCTGATCAAGAAGATCGAGAAGGGTGACCTGATCCCCGAGGACGATGTCCGGATCAGGCTCGAGCGTGCCCTCTCGATACGCCTGATCGATACCCCTGAAATTTCTGAAGAGAAGAAGAAGCAGGGGAAGGTAGTCCCGACCCTTGGGGATGTCATCTCGATAAAGAAAGTCCAGAAATAACCTTTTTTTAGCTCTTCTGTCTCCTGGGTGGATTATTTTTTAACCGGATATTCTTCAGGGAGCGGTCTATACACCCCTTTCTCTACCCTGACGACACTTGAAAGGCTGCGATTCAATACCTCATTTTTTTAGCACAAACTGCCTCGATTCGATGTTCCCCTCATACCAGGAACAGGAATTTTTTCTGGAAACTGCGGAGAAAGCCGCTACCAATCACCAGTTTTATATAGTCCATGACACCTATTAACATGCACAATGCAGGGTGAGTGTACTTCCGCTCGTGAGTGTTTTTTCACTCGTGAGGGTCTTTATCTCTCCTAGCAGCATCCACGCACCATGCATCCGCAGACCGGTTCTCCCGAATGATGAGAGAGGAGCCCGGGCTGTTTCTGGCTATCCCGCCTGTTTTGGTTATTTTGAGTATTTTGCCTGATTCCATGGGCCCATTCCCGGAATGTGCTGCATGGGAGGGAGTTTTGTATGAGAGGAAAAGAAATCCGTCTGGAACGAATCATCGACCGGAACACCCGGAAGACCATCATCGTACCCATGGATCACGGGGTCACGAACGGGCCGGTTGCAGGACTGATCGATCTCGGTGAAGCCGTGGACCAGGTTGCTGAAGGAGGCGCCAATGCCGTGCTCGGCCATGTCGGCCTTGCCCTCCATGGCCACCGGAAGAGCGGGAGGGACATCGGGCTCATTCTCCACCTGTCGGCAAGCACTGCGATAGGCCCTGACCCGAACGAGAAGGTGCTCGTCAATTCCGTCACGAATGCACTCAAGATGGGCGCCGATGCCGTATCGGTCCATATCAACATCGGGGCTGACTCGGAAGCCAGGATGCTGGCTGATCTCGGGAGTGTTGCGATCGAATGCATGGAGTGGGGGATGCCCCTCCTTGCCATGATGTACCCGAGAGGGAGGAAGATCAAGGATGAGCACCAGGTCGACCATGTCGCCCTGGCAGCCCGGGTCGCGGCAGAGCTCGGCGCCGACATGGTCAAGACGGTCTACACCGGCGACCCTGACAGCTTCCGGACCGTGACCCGGGGCTGCCCGGTCCCGATCGTGGTGGCGGGAGGCTCAAAGACCGATGACCGGTCGACCATGGAGATGATCGAAGGCGCGATGCAGGGCGGGGCTGCCGGCATCTCGATCGGGAGGAACGCCTTCCAGCACCGGACCCCTGCCCGCTTCGTCAGGGCCGCCGGGATGATTGTACATGAGGGGAAGACCGCAGAAGATGCGTGGGAATTTCTGAAGGGATGAACGATGATAGGAAAGGAGATCCGGATTGAACGGATCATGAACCGGAACACCGGCCGCTCCGTGATCGTACCGATGGATCACGGGTTTACGCTCGGCCAGATCGAAGGGCTGACGGACATGACAAAGACCATCTCAGAGGTGAGTGATGGCGGGGCAAACGCCATCGTCCTCCACAAGGGGATCGTGAAGAGGGGGCACCGGAGGAGAGGCCGGGATATCGGCCTGATCGTCCACCTCTCGGGGAGCACCTCGCTCAACCCGGACCCGAACGACAAGGTACTCGTCTGTACGGTTGAGGAGGCGATTGCACTCGGGGCAGATGCCGTCTCGATCCATATCAATCTCGGAGCCCCGAACGAGTCCAAGATGCTCGAAGAGGCGGCCATCGTGGTCAAGGAGTGCAACCGCTGGGGGATGCCCCTCCTCGTGATGATCTACCCGAGGGGGAAGGGGATCAACCCGTACGCTCCGTCGACTGTCGGGCACTGTGTCCGTGTTGCCGAGGAGCTGGGAGCCGACCTGATCAAGACCAATTACACCGGGGATCCCGCCTCCTTTGCAAAGATCGTCGCCGCATGCTCGGTACCGGTGTTCATTGCCGGGGGGGAGAAGGCCGGTGACCGCGAGACGCTCGTTGCCATCCGCGATGCGGTGAAGGCCGGCGGGGCAGGGGTCTGTGTCGGAAGGAACGCGTTCCAGCGGGACAATCCCCGGTCATTTGTCGAGGCGCTCTGCAAGGTAGTGCACGACGAGGTTGACCCCGACGAGGCACTGAAGGGGTGCCGATGAAAGAATTCTGGGTGGATATCCGTCCCTTCAGGAAGGAACTTGTCACGACCGCGCTCGAGAGCGGGGCAGATGTGGTCATCGCCCCATCAGCGCCACCTGTGAAGGCGCTCGGGAGGGTCTCCGTCGTCTCTGATGACGGGGATCTGGTCTGGGGAACCGATGTCTTCGAGGTCAGGATCGAGGGGGGAACATCTCTCGCAGAGGCTGAGGCGCTTGCAGAAAAGGGCTATGTCATCGTGGAAACCGGTGACTGGCGGGTGATCCCCCTGGAGAACCTGGTTGCCCTCTCGGATCGGATTATCGCAGCAGTCAGGAGCACGGAGGAGGCAGAGGTAGCCCTGACGGTCCTCGAGAAAGGAGTATGCGGGGTACTCGTGCGGGATGCTGATCCTGCCCTGATCAGGGCGATCGGGACCATGGTCAAAGCCGGCGCAGGGGCGGTCGACCTTGTCCCGTTCACGATCACCGCCATCCGGCCCATCGGGATGGGCGACCGGGTCTGTGTCGATACCGTCTCCATGCTTTCTGACGGTGAGGGAATCCTTGTCGGGAACACTTCGTCTGCCTTGTTGCTGGTGCAGGCCGAGACACTGGAGAATCCGTATGTCAATCCCCGGCCGTTCCGGGTCAATGCCGGTGCAGTGCATGCCTATACCCTTGTTTCAGGGGGAAAGACTGCCTACCTCTCCGACCTGAAAGCAGGGGACCACGTGCTTGCCGTTACCCATGAGGGATCGATCAGGGATGCCGGGGTAGGCCGGGTCAAGATCGAGCACCGGCCGCTCCTGCTGGTCGAGGCCGAAGCAGGCGAGGTGAAGGCAAGCCTTGTCCTCCAGAACGCAGAGACGGTCCGCCTCGTCGGTGAGGACGGGATACCAGTCTCGGTGGTTGCACTTGCCCCCGGGGACCGTGTTCTCGGGAGGTTGCTCCAGGCCGGCAGGCACTTCGGGATTGCGGTCAGGGAGCGTATCATTGAGAAGTGATGCCATGAAGGTCGGAATCATTGGAGGGACGGGGAAGATGGGCTCGCTCTTTGCCGGGGTTTTTTCGCGGGCCGGGCACGAGGTGCAGGTCTGCGGGCGGGGGTGCCTCTCATTGTGCCTTGACCTTGCCGTCTCCTCAGATGTCCTCATGGTATCTGTGCCGATCCGTGACACCGTTCATGTCATTCAGGATATTACCCCGTTCCTTTCAAAGGAGCAGATCCTCTGTGACCTCACCTCGCTGAAGACCAGCCCGGTGGCAGCGATGCTGGCATCCCGGGCATCAGTCGTCGGCCTCCACCCGATGTTCGGTCCGACGGTCCCCTCTCTCAACGGCCAGACCATCATCGCCACGCCTGCACGGATCGATGATGCCGCGCTCACCTCCATCCTCTCTGTCTTTGAGAGGGAGGGGGCACGGATCACCCTCTCATCCCCGGAAGAGCATGACCGGATGATGGCAGTAGTCCAGGGCCTTACCCACAGTATCACGCTCACGGTTGCCGAGACGATGCGGCGTCTTGGCGTGAGCCCGGAAGCAACCGGTCCCTACCGGAGCCCGGTCTATCAGATCGAGATGGGGCTTGTCGGGCGGCTGCTCTCACAGGACCCGGATCTGTATGCGGATATGCTCACGGAAAATCCGTACCTTCCTCCCGTTCTTGCGGCCTGCGAGGCCTCGTTTGCGCATATTCGTGAAGCGATCGAATCGGGGGAACCGGATCCCTTCCGTGAAATCTTCACACACGATGCAGAGTTCTTTGCAGGGATCACCCAGAGTGCCGCTGAAGAGACCGACTACCTGATCACAGCGATGGTGCAGCGATGACGCTCATCGTGCTGGGACCGGAGGGAACCTTCTCCCATGAACTCGCAGTACGGGTCTACGGGGGCGAGATCCTCCTTGCCCCGACCATCCACGAGATCTTTTCCATGGTTGAGCAGGGGCTTGGCGACGGACTGGTGCCGATTGAGAACAGCGAGGCGGGTGGGGTTGGTGCCACGCTTGACGGGCTGCTCCAGCACCAAGTCTATATCACCGCCGAACTCTACATGCCTGTCCATCACCATCTTGCCGGATTCACCCCTCTTGACTCTGTCACCGTGATCTACGCCCATCCCCAGACCCATGAGCAGTGCAGCAGGATTACGAATGAGCTGAAGATCCCGGTCATCCACACCAGCAGCAACGCGGCAAGTGCCCGTGAACTTGCTGGATCTCCCGGTTCTGCTGCTATCGTCTCCAGGATGACGGCCGATCTCTACAAGATCCCTCTCCTCAGGGGGAATGTTGAGAACAACCCGGGCAATACCACCAGGTTCATCCGGATCGCAAGGACGAAGGGAAAGGAGAAGGGCAGCACCAAGTGCAGCATCCTCGTCGACCCGGAAAAAGACCAGCCCGGCCTCCTGTACCAGATCCTCGGGGTCTTTGCGGAACGGGGGATCAATCTCACCAGGATCGAGTCCCGGCCATCCAAGCGGAGGATGGGGGAGTACCTGTTCTTCATCGATCTTGTCTACTTGCCTGGCTGCCACGATGCTCTTGTCGCCCTCCGGGAGAAGTCCCGGTTCCGCGACCTGGGGTGTTACCAGGAGGTGAAGGTACCGGAATGAGCGTCACGCTGGAACGTTCAGGGCCTGTCGACCTCACCCTCAAAGCTCCCGCTTCCAAGAGCTACACGCATCGTGCCCTGGTTACCGCAGGACTTGCGAGGGGTACAAGCACGCTCACCCGAGTGCTCAGATCCGATGATACCCGTATTACCGCCTCTGCCCTGCAGCAGATGGGAGTCTCCCTGCAATGGGAGGGGGAACAGATCAGGGTTACCGGGACAGGCGGTGTTCTGCAGTGCGGCGACCATTCCGTTCTTGACATGGGGGATTCCGGGACCAGTCTCCGCATTTTGACCTCCGTTGCCCTCCTCTGTCAAAGACCTGTGATCATCACCGGAAGCCCGCGGATGAAAGAGCGGCCGGTGGGGGGACTGGTCAACGCCCTGAATTCCCTGGGAGGCAGGATCCAGTATCTCGAGAACGCAGGATTTCCTCCCCTGATGGTTGACGGGACCCTTCACGGAGGTTCTGTGAAGGTTGACAGCACGGTGAGCAGCCAGTTTGCCTCCTCCCTCCTCCTCTCAGCCCCCTATGCAGCATCCCCGCTTGAACTCCAGCTCCTGCCGGGGGCGGTATCCCGTTCATATCTCGATGTGACTGTCGATGTCATGAAGGTGTTCGGGGTGCCGGTGGTGCGGGAGGGGCAGGACCATTTCGTGGTACATCCCGGGAAGGGGTATTGCGGAAGGGACTACCAGGTGGAGGGCGATTATTCCTCCGCATCGTACTTTTTTGCCATTGCCGCGGTCTGCGGAGGGAGAGCCCGGGTCTCCTCTCTCTCTCCCGGATCAGTCCAGGGGGACCGGCAGTTCCTCGATGCCCTTGCCGAGATGGGGTGCCGGGTATCCTGCTCCGATGACTGCATCACGGTTGAGAGTGACGGTGTCCTTGAAGGGATCGAAAGAGACCTCTCCTCTTCCCCCGATACAGTACAGACCCTCTGCATGGTCGCCGCCTGTGCCAGGTCTCCTTCGTGGTTCTCCGGGATCTCCCACCTGCAGTTCAAGGAGAGCAACCGGATCTTTGCCATCCTCTCCACCCTCCAGCAGCTTGGCGGGGATGTCACGGCCGGAAAGGACGGGTCGATCACAATTCGGCCAGCACCCCTTCACGGAGGAACGATCGATCCGGCGGGCGATCATCGGACGGCAATGAGCGCTGCGGTGCTCGGGCTTGCCGTTGGGGGTATCACGATAACAGATGCCGGCTGTGTCAGCAAGTCTTTTCCGGAGTTCTGGGATATATTACAGAGAGATGGGCTTGTATGAGAGTTGTTCTGATCGGATTCAGGGGAACGGGGAAGACAGAGACGGGACGGCTCCTCTCCCGCCTGACTTCAGTGCCGTTCCTTGACACGGATGCCCTGATCGAGGCATCGGCAGGGATGACCATCCACGATATCTTCCGCCGTGAAGGTGAAGAGGGGTTCCGGGCACGGGAGCGCGAGGTGATCCGTGCCCTCCCACCTGGCGAAGCGGTGATCGGGACGGGTGGAGGTGCCATCCTCGATCCGGCAAATGTCGCCGCATTGCGGAAGGGAAGCACTATGGTCCTACTTGAAGCGGACGAAGTGGTCATCGAGAAGAGGATCGCTGCTTCCACGAGGCCCCCCCTTACCACCCTGCCGCTCCGCGAGGAGATCCATGAATTGCTGGAACTCCGCAGGCCGCACTATGCTGCGGCGGCAGACTTCCGTATTGATACCTCCCTGAAAAGTCCGAATGAGGTCGTCCTTGCCATCAGGAAGTTCCTTCATGATGGGACGGTTCCGTTGCAGGCCAGGAAGAACCTTGTCCAGTTCCTTGCCGGATCCGGGATTCCTGAATCAGAAGTGGCTGAAGCCAGGATACTCACTGATGTTGATTTGTGGGATCCCCGGACACGCCTTTATGGCATCGTGGGGTGCCCTGCAATTCAGAGCAGGAGCCCGGCCCTGTTCAACCGGCTCTTCAGGCAGTACGGGATCACCTCCCACTACCTCCGGTTCCAGGACCCGGATCTCTTGCGGATTCTCCGGCTCGCTGAAGAGATAGACATCCGCGGATTATCGGTGACGATCCCGTTCAAGCAGGAGATCATACCCACCCTGACCGATGTGGAGGTTCACGCGGACGCGATCGGAGCGGTCAACACGGTAGTCTGGTGCGGCAGCAGGTGTTTCGGATACAACACCGACTGGATCGGGATCCGGGAACCCCTCTCCGACCACCGCGGAGAGAAGGCGGTCATCCTGGGTGCGGGTGGTGCTGCCGCCGCCGCAGTGTATGCCCTCCAGTCGCTCGATATGGAGGTGACGATCCTGAACCGGACCGTTGAGAAAGCAGCATCGCTGGCAGAGCGGTTTGACTGTGCATACGGGCCATCCTCTGCGTTCGACCGGCTCAATCCCGCCGTTGTCGTCAATGCAACCTCCATCGGCATGGAACCGGAACTAAAAAGCCCCCTCCAGAAACACCAGCTCCGATCTTCGATGACGGTCTTTGACCTGGTCTACACTCCGCCTGAGACCCCTCTCCTCAGGATAGCCCGGAACTCGGGGTGCCAGACCATTCCCGGGACTGAGATGTTTGTACGCCAGGCTGCTGCCCAGTTCCGGCACTTTACCGGGATCGCACCCTCTCTCGAGCTTGTCAGGGGCGCGATGGAATGAACACGTTCGGCCGGTCCTTTCGCATCACGACGTTTGGGGAGAGCCATGGACCCGTGATCGGGGTCGTGATCGACGGGTGCCCGGCGGGACTCCCGCTCTCTGTGTCAGATATCCAGCCGCTGCTCGACCGGAGGAGGCCGGGGACGAGCCTGCTCACCTCGCCCCGGGCTGAACCGGACCGGGTGGAGATCCTGTCCGGTGTCTTTGAAGGGAAGACCACGGGGATGCCGGTGGCCCTGCTCGTACGGAATGCTGATGCCCGCTCCTCTGACTACGATACCCTCCGTGAGGTCTACCGGCCGGGCCATGCCGATTACACCTACCAGGCGAAATACGGGATCCGCGATCACCGGGGCGGGGGAAGGTCATCAGGCCGGGAGACGGTCGGCCGGGTCGCGGCCGGTGCGGTCGCAGCAAAGTTCCTTGCCCGGGCCGGGATCGAGATCTCGGCGAAGGTGGAGGAAATCCACGGAGTGTCGGATCCCGGTGCAATGGAGGAGGAGATCCGGAACGCAAAGCAATCGGGGGACTCGGTGGGGGGTATCATCCGGATCTCAGCGACCGGTGTCCCTCCCGGGCTTGGCGACCCTGTCTTTGGAAAACTCGATGCGCAGATCGCTGGTGCAATGATGGGGATCAGTGCGGTGAAAGGGGTGGAGATCGGGGACGGGTTTGCCTCTGCACGCCTAAAGGGGAGCGAGCACAACGATGAAATGGACGCGACAGGGTTTCTCTCCAACCATTCCGGGGGCATCCTTGGGGGGATCAGCAACGGGAACGAGATCATGGTACGAATCGCGGTCAAACCCACGGCCTCGATCGCACTCCCCCAGAAAACCCGGAGCGTTTCAGGAGATGGACAGACGATCGCTCTTACGGGGAGGCATGATCCCTGCATCGTCCCCCGGCTCATGCCGGTTGCCGAGGCAATGCTTGCCCTGGTCCTTTTCGATGCCTGGCTCGAACAGGAGAAGTACCGGGCTGATATCCGGAAAAACGGCCTGTAAAACAGGCCTGTGATCCCTTTTTTAGCAGATACCTCACTCAATCAGGGTCTCGACCATCTGTCGCATCTCCCGGATATGGAACTGTCCCTCAGCCGTTGGCTGACCGGCATACCCGAATGCCATCTCTGACCCGAACAGGGGAAGCATCACTCTCGCATAACGGTACTGCGACCCGATGACACTGGTGATGACCGGTTTCTCCGTGCGGTGGGTGAACCAGCAGAGCGTCAGGACATCGATCGGGCTCTCCGGCCGGACCACGACCTTCGGGGTCCCGTATGCCCGGAGCCGTGTTGCTATCGCTCCCAGTTCTCCCCCGATCAGCATCCGCCCCGAATGAAAGGAGGCTATCACCTCAGCCCCGGCATCGTTGATGAGGGGGGTAAGCATCGAGAAATCCTGTTCGACGTCAACCAGTGTCGCATCAGAGAGCCAGGGTAGAACGAGCCTCCACCAGTCATCTGGTGAACCGCGGAAATACCCTCCCTCCTGCCGGCTCCGTACCGTGATGATCAGCGGAAGGGTGCACCTCTTTACGCAGTTCTTCTGCTCCTGCGATAGGGTTGGGGGGAAGAGATCGAGCCGGAGCTCGACCAGATCTGCCCCGGCCTCTTCCGCTTCCGGGATGCACCGCGGGTCAGAGACTGAGGCGACACACTTCATAAGAGTGGATAGACCAGTGGGATATTTAAGTCCCCTGCTCATCATCACCCCCATTGTTGGTTTTATCACCGGTGCGGGGGATACGTAGTATACCTGTTCCATGTCTCAAAACCAGGGGGGGATTCCCGAACTTCTTGCACCGGCAGGGTCAATGGACGCGCTTGTGGCCGCGGTCAATGCCGGTGCCGATGCCGTCTATCTCGGCGGAAAAAGGTTCGGGGCACGAAAATACAGTCCGAATTTCAATGATGAGGAACTCGGGCAGGCACTCGCGTATGCGCATATGCGCGGTACCCGGGTCTATGTCACAGTCAATACCCTGGTCCATGACCGGGAACTTCCCGAGGTAGCCCGGTATCTCGGTGACCTGTATGCGATGGGGGCAGATGCCGTGCTCATCCAGGATCCCGGCATCGCCCTGATCGCACGCGATATCGTTCCCGACCTCCCGCGCCATGCCTCCACCCAGTGCACGATCACCAGCCGGGAAGGGGTGCTCCATGCCCATCGGGAGGGATTCGAACGGGTGGTCCTCGCCCGGGAGGTCCCGCTCGCCGAACTCGACCGGATCTTCCAGGTCCCTCCCGATAAGCGGCCGGGTATCGAGATCTTCATCCATGGGGCACTCTGTTATGCCTATTCCGGCCAGTGCCTTCTCTCCTCGGTTATAGGAGGAAGGAGCGGGAACCGGGGGGCATGTGCCCAGCCCTGCAGGAGGGACTATTCACTGGTAGCAGGAACCCCGGATTCATTCGGAAGAATTACCAGGCCCCGCAGGGTCCCGCTCGGGGAGCCCTGTCTGCTCTCCACCAAGGATCTCTGCCTGTATCCGCACCTTGCCGGAATCCTGGAACGGCCGATTACAGCACTGAAGATCGAGGGAAGGATGCGTTCCCCCGACTACGTGGCAATCGTCGTCTCCATCTACCGCAAAGCCCTCAATGCGGTGGCAGCCGGGACCTTTGTCCCTGAGCAGTCGGACATGGATGATCTTGCCATTGCATTCTCGCGCGGATTCACCTCCGGCTATCTCTGCGGGGACCGGGGGCCATCGCTTATGGGGCGTGACCGGCCTGACAACAGGGGATTTTTTATCGGAACGGTACGATCTGTCCGGGGATCGGAGACCAGGGTTGCGGCGGCTGGGTCACGCGCCCTCTCCGCAGGTGACGGGCTTGTCGGGATCGATCCCGTGACACGGGCCGAATCCGGATTTGTGCTCCGTGAGCGTCCCCTGCGGGCCGGGAGGGATCTCCTCATCAGGCAGCCGACCGGGTGCCGTGAGGGGATGGTACTTTACCTCACCAGGAGTGTGTCGCTCGAAGGGAGGGCTGGAGCCATCCGAAGTGCTGCAGGGCCTGCAGGACGGTTTCCGATCCCGATTGAGGTTGCCCTCTCGGTTGCAACCCATAAACCGCCGGTCCTATCCGGTTCGTTCAAAGGTCCGGGGGGGGGCGTTGTCAGGGTGACGACAGAGGCCGACTTCATCCCGGGGCGGGCGGAGGAGCGATCCACCACCAGTGACGAGATCTCAAGGCAGATCAGGAAGTCAGGGGGGACTGCATTCAGTGTCAGCGATCTCAGCCTCACGTATGGAGGGGGATTGTTCCTTCCGGTCGGAGCGCTCAACAGGTTCAGGCGCCATTTTTTCAGCGAGGCAGAGCGGGCGCTCCTCCAGACCTACCTTCCTGACAACCGGAAGAGTGGGGAGGCTCGTACCAGGCTTGCCATGCGGCTCTCCACGCTGGACCGTCCGCTGAAAAGGGGATCTCGGAACCCGGAGCTGGCAATCATCTGCACCGATGTCGATTCCGTGAAGGCCGCCTGCCAGGCCGGCTGTAAGCGGGTGTATTTCGAGCCGGATCCCGGGGACATGGGACGTGTACTCAGGGAGGCCATTGCCACATGCCGTGAGAGCAAGGTCCGGATTGCCTGGAAATGGCCCCGTATCCCCCTTCCTGAGTTTACAACTGCAGCGCTCCCCCTGCTGCCGGGCCTCGCTGATGCCGGTCTGGAAGAGGTGATGACAGAAGGTGCCATGTATGCCGATCCCATCCGGGACAGAGCTCCCGGGATACGGGTGACCGGCGGTCCGGATCTGAACGTATTCAATGCGTGTGCGGCGAGAGCGCTTGCCCATGACTGTCCCGGTGTCACGCTCTCCCCGGAGCTGTCCGGGGAGGACATCGCCCTTCTCTGTAACCGTCTCGGTGACTCGGGCCAAGTGAGCGTCCTTGTCCAGGGGAATATCCCCGCGATGATCACCGCCGATACCCTGCTTGACCTTGTAAGAGAGCGAGGGGACCATCGGAAAAGGTCTTCTGAGTTCACTGCGATGATCTACGGCATCAAGGACACTACCGGAAGGATCTTCCCCGTCCATCACGATCCCTGGGGAAGGACCCATATCCTGAATGCCGCCGAGCTCTGTCTTATCGACTACCTCCCCGATCTTGCCCGTGCAGGGGTGGACAGCTGGATCATCGATGCCCGGTGGAGGGGACCGTCCTATGCAGCAGGGATGGTCTCGGTCTACCGCGATGCAGTGGAGAATATGCCATGGATGGCAGGAGATCTCACCTCTGCAGAGCATATCCAGGCTCTGAAGACCAGGATCAGGGCTATGGCACAGGGGGGTATCACCGCCGGCCACTACCTGCGCGGCCTCTCTTCAGAGTGAACAGGTGCTTCCTGTCGTTCCTGGCACAATCAATCTTGTATCATTCTTGTCTCGTATCAAGCCAGGTGAGCGATCATCACAGACATGATCACTCCTGAATGATCCTGGTTTGGTCTCTCTGCCGGGTGAATTGCCCGATATCGACAGGATCATGCTTGTAATTCCTGGTCGGGCTGGCCCGCTGACTGAACGGGCATCTCTTCAGGATGATTCCGCCTGTATACTCCTGGTCCTGCCGGCCTGCCGGGTGAACTGTTATGTTCCGGCACGATCACTCTTGTATCAGGGAGTTCATCCATGACAAAAGCCTTCATCCTGATCAACCTGAAGACCTATTCCGAGGGAGCGGGGCAGCGTGCCCATAATATCGCCGGTGCTGCAGAACAGGTGGCAGACGAGAGCGGGGTTCTGATTGCGCTCGCGCCGAGCTACATGAATATCCACCCCGTCTCGATGCATTACAGCCTTCCGGTGTATGCCCAGCATGTTGACGGGGCCGAGCCGGGCGCCCACACGGGGGCGATAACGGCTGAGGCGCTGAAGATGGCCGGGGCAGTGGGATCGCTCGTGAACCACTCCGAGCGGCGGCTGACCCTTGCCGATATTGAATCCTCGGTGACAGCGCTGAAAAACGCCAGTCTAATTCCCGTGGTCTGCTCGAACAATGAGGCCACCAGTGCCGCGGCAGCGGCCCTCTCACCGGCCTTTGTCGCCATCGAGCCGCCCGAGCTGATCGGGAGCGGGGTCTCGGTCTCGAAGGCAAATCCTGACATCATCAAACGATCCGTGGAGGCAGTCAGGAGAGTGAATCCTGACGTTGAGATCCTTACCGGTGCAGGGATACAGTCCGGCGAATGCGTGAAGATCGCTCTTGACCTCGGTACGAGCGGGGTCCTCCTTGCCTCCAGTGTCGTCAAGGCCAAGGCACCGATCGCTGTATTACGGGACCTCGTCTCGATGTTGTAAGAGCCTTTTTTTCGGGAAAAATTCCCCCGGCTTTTTTGTTTTGGCGTTCAGGTGAAACACGGGAATCACCTGGTATTTTTTAAGAATCGAACAATACTTCCCCTGCTCTCCGATTGGTGCATACACAGCCGTAACGGGTCTCAGAAAATTAGGTCTCCAGCAGATCAGGGCGCACGATCGACAATCAAAGAGATAAGATCGTGTTTGGTGATAACTCCGGTCACGGTCCCGGCATCCATGACCAGCACCGCATGATTGTTCTGGAGGATCCTGACCACCGTATCGACATCCATCCCCGGAGGTACCGTGGGAAACCCGGGCTCCATGAAATTTTTTACGGCAAGCCCGACTGCCCGGTGTGCGCTCTGCTCCTCGATAACACTCACAATAGCGGATTCGGAGATGCAGCCGACCGGGACCCCGTCCTCGATGACCGGGATCTGGGAGATGTTGTTCAGGTTCATGATCTCAAGTGCCCGTGTAACGGGCTCAGAAGCCTGGACTGAAAAGACCGGGGTGTGCATAACATGGGCCGCGGTCATGCGGGATTGTTCTGCGGTGTTCAGGACATTCACAATCTTCCTGAGTGTGCTCGTCCTCGGGTCAACACTCCCGGCCTCGATCCGGGCGACCATCGACTGGCTGATCCCTGCCCTTTCAGCCAGCTCTGTCTGGCGAATCCCGAGCCGCTCTCTTCGTGCTCTCAGTTCATCGGGAGTAGGGATGTGCATAGGTATTACTCTGGGGCATATGAGACGTTAATACTATGCAGTACGAATCAAAAACCGGTTCAGAACCAGGAATGAGTGGGAGGAGTAAGCCCCCTTCTGTTCGGTGCGGCATTCAGCTACGCGCCATACCCGGGTAATGCCTGGACGCCACCGTACCCTGTTCTGGCTTGCACCCGCAGGGGTTCGCCGTTTCATCGCATCCTGCCCTTCAGCTCAGCGGGTTATCTTGCGCCGTTTCCGGTCGCGTCTTGCCCGTGAAGGCTCGGCCGTATCATCGCTCGGAGCAGGCCGTGTCGTTTCTGTGCCATTGCCGTGACTCTCGCCACCCATACTTGCGTATGGCTACGTGTCCAGGTGGTGGGGGGACTTTCCTCAGCAGCCGTATCGGCCACCGTCAGCCGCACACTCCCTCTCCTATAAATATGGGACTCTTCATTATTTACTCTTGATGGATCTCCTCACCGCAGAAGAGGGAGCCTGTGCCGTCCGGCTTGCCCGGTCTGTGCTCGAGCAGAAGATCGGCGGCACGACCTTCCCCCCTATTCCCCTTGCCCCGATCTTCAATGAGAAGCGGGGAGTCTTTGTGACTCTTACCAGGGATGGTGAACTGAGGGGCTGTATCGGGTTTCCCTATCCCACCTTCCCTCTTGGGGAAGCGATACGGGATGCTGCCATCTCTGCAGCCCTCCAGGACCCCAGGTTTCCCCCCGTTCGGGCCACTGAACTCCCCTGCATTCGGGTGGAAGTGACCGTTCTTACGGTACCACAGTTGATGACTGCAGAACCGGCAGCCCGCCCGGGAGCAGTTGAGATCGGAAAGCATGGCCTCATCGCCAGGGGCTACGGGCGGAGCGGCCTCCTCCTTCCCCAGGTCCCGGTCGAATGGAAATGGGACAGCCGGGAATTCCTTGATCATACCTGCATGAAGGCCGGACTCCCCCGGGGATGCTGGAAGGAGGACTGCGTGGAGTTCTTCACTTTTGAAGGGCAGATTTTTCACGAAGAGTGAATGATTCAAGAGCAGGGGATATCAACCGCCTGTCCGGCTGAATCCTGGTGTAGATCATACCGGACCGGGCGAAATCCTTCTCCCTGATAGTGGAGGAGTTCGATAGCAACCTCTCTCCAATGAGACGACAGCTCCAGTCTGGTGAATTCCCTCGCACAGTATGCCAGGACCATGGGCAGTTTCAGACGCGATACTCCAGCAAACTGTATGGTTTGAGAGTATAACTGGCAGGATCAAGAAAAGTTTTATACATCGACGCCCAGAACAGGAGCATGGCAGACCTCCTCCGGACCGTGACCTCCTCAGACAAGAGGAAAAACCTTCTTGTGATGCTTGATTCAGGGCCACGGTCATGGGATCAGATAAGGGATGCACTCCAGGTAACCTCCACCGGCATGCTCCCGCAGATAAAGATCCTCATTGACAGGGGTCTTGTACGGAAGGAGAAAGATCGGTATTGCCTGACAGACCTCGGGCAAACGGTCGCTCATTCCCTCGTCCCGCTTGTCCGGGTCACGGATGTGTTCGACACCCTGGAGGGGTATCTCTCGGACCATGACTTTTCGGTGCTCCCTGCTTCGTTCCGATATTGTATCGGTGACATCGCGGGAATCCGGGTCACCGAGGTCGAAACAGCCGAAGTCTTCGAGCCCCACCAGACATTCCTCAACAATCTCGCCAATGCGCAATGCATCTTCGGGATAGTACCTGTTCTCTATCCTTCTCATTCGACATTCTTTGTCAATCTCGCCAGGGAAGGGATTGAGGTCTCCATCGTGATGACCCAGGCCATCTTCAACCGGGTCAGGGATGAACACCAGGATGAACTTAACGAGGGATTGAACCTGCCGAATTTACACTTTTATCTATCAGATGAAGATATCCGCTTTGCTTGTGTCGCTACCGACCGCTATCTCTGGCTCTCTCTCTATACCAAGAGCGGCATTTACGACCCAAAAAAAGAACTCATTAGCTATGAACCCTCTGCACGACAATGGGGGGAGCGACTGGTCAGGTATTACCAGGACAGGTCCCGTAACATAACACTGGACCAGACCCCCTGAGCAGAACCCGAAAGAATTCCTACCCAGACATGACCAATACGAAGAGAGCCTGGATGTGCGATGGGGTCACTGCACAACCCAATACGATGTATCTTTAACAAGGACATGATATTTGGATAATCCTACCAGGTCACTGAAAATTGTACTGCCCTGATATCAAAGGAATCACCAAATTTTTTTAAATTTTACCGTGCGGAATGTTGAAGAATGATATTAAATTTTTCAATGACGTTAAAAAATATAATGGATTATATATAAATGTTTAAGGAAAAAAGGTAGGATAGATGGCCCAGAAAGATCACCAAGACGTATCTATTACCATCAAAAGTAACCAAATATTGCAATCATTTGATTACAGAAGGAGTTGATTATTCCATGAAAAAGAATGGTCGAAAGAGTAAGATATGTCCAATCCTTTTAGGATTGGGAATACTACTTATGACGGTGTCTATTACATCTGCTGCGAATGATGTAACTGAATCGATCCAATGTCCATTTGAATCAATAGAAGAAACAAAAATAATTTTGGATAGTACACCCGAAATAATTGATGAAAATTTTTTCCAAATTATTAGTAATATCAGATCAATTACACCCTTCACAAAAAGGTCTTATACATTAATGGCAGGGGAGGGGATCAGCCTTCAGATACCCAGAACTATACTCTACTCCTCGGGTCAATATACAGTTCCCACAACGATTGTTGACATGCAGCTTCAAACAGGATTGCAGAAAAAGAATGGTGTCATCTGGGACCTTGTCGCATCCAAAACCGCAGAGCGTGATACAACAGATGAGCTTTCACAATCCGGAATTTATTATGCCTTACCGGGAACATACCGCACAGTTGGATGCCACAAAGTCTGGGAAGGAGATGAATTAGTTCTCCATGTGGATTCATGGACTGCAGGGGAACTTACAGTATCATAATTTAACTGACATGATCGGAGGTTAACAACATGAAAGATAATCGATACAGACCAGCTTTGTCAAGTATGTATTTCATAATGCTCATTGTTGGAATCCTAGTTCTTCCAGGATCCGCATCATTCGTCTCCGATCCCTATAGTGACTCTTGCGTGTTCGATGGGGACCAGGTAGAAGAAGCTCTTATCCAGCCCGAAATGTCATCTGAAGGCATGTTCTGCGTTACGATCGATCCTGATAATAGAGTGATGATCGGGGAATATATCAGGGATACCTATCCTGATATCTGGCCTTTGCTCAGCAAAGAAAACCAGGATTATTATAACTCCGTGAGAGCGGTGTGGCCATGTGGTGAGGATGAACCGATGCTGCCAAATGAAGTCATCCGGCTACTCTGGCTGATGCAGGAGGCAAGAACAGTCAGCCCCGCGCTGCACGACAAGGAATCGCAGCTGACTGGCTTTTCAACACCGCTGAAACCTGTTTTACCGGCCATTGGTCATTCCTTACCGATTGACAGCAGCAGCCCCGGTTCGATGTTTGATGTCCGCACTCCGGACGTTATTAATGGTCCTGAGATAACCAGGATGCGTGTCATCAGCACCCCTGCCATCAGCAGTTTCCGCTTTCAGGAGGTCCAATCGGGCGCCAGCCTTACTGCAGTGTTTGATGCCCGAACTCCAGGCACAACGCTGCCAAAATTGACAAGACCCTTCTAACCGGAATACCTGCCCCCCCACTCCTCCCTATTTTATCCTTTGAGGGACAAGCCAATCGATCCAGGCTGCGGGGAACTGACCTACGCTTTGGAGCCACCTGCCAGTAACGTACGGATTGCCAGGATGAAGCGGCTCCGAAGATCCGGCTGTACCTTATATTTGGCCTTTCCTGATCTCCGGCTGGATTTTCGGGACTGTACCGGCTCGGAGTTCACGGAAAAGTGAACTTTTCCAGGACTGACCAGAAACCATAAATACTGCCCGGATCAGGCTTTACCTGATGATTCCACATTGTTCACCTCCAGGAATCCCCATGAGTACCAGGCAGTCTGCAGGTGATACCATGTGGCAGGTATTGAGACCGGAACTCCCAGAGAAAAATTCCCCTCTCTCCCCATCAGGTCTCCCCCTCAGGAGCAGGCTATGAATCCCGAAGAGACTCTGACGGTGGTCATCATCGATGACGCCCTCCCTACCGATACCCCCCACGGCCGTACGATCCAGCGGATCGTGAAGGGGCTTGCCGATTTTGACCTCGAAGTGGTGACCATCGCCTCGCTCGAGGACGCCCGGTCGGCCTATGCCAACCTCCCGGAGGCCGATTGCATCCTGGTGAACTGGAACCTGGGAGACCCGGTTGGAAAGACGCATGCGGATGCAAAGGAACTGATCCACGAGATCAGGGAGCGGAACGAGGACATCCCGATCTTCCTCATGGCGGAACCCGCCGAGGAGACCGCGACCACCCTCACCTCGCTCCCGGTCGACATCCTCCGGGAGGTCAACGAATTCATCTATATCATGGAGGATACCCCCGAGTTCATCGCCGGCCGGATCACCGCCGCTGCGAACCGGTACCGCGAGACCCTCCTTCCTCCATTCTTCGGTGCGCTGGTGAAATTTTCTAAGGACTTCGAGTATTCCTGGCATACCCCGGGCCATGCAGGCGGAACTGCGTTCCGGAAATCCCCCTCCGGCCGGCTCTTCCACAATTTTTTCGGCGAACAGCTCTTCCGGTCCGACCTCTCGATCTCGGTGGGGGAGCTCGGCTCGCTCCTTGACCACTCTGGCCCGACAGGTGACGCCGAGCGATACGCGGCGAAGGTCTTTGGGGCTGACGACACCTATTTTGTGACGAACGGGACCTCAACGGCCAACCGGATCGTCTTCTCCGGCAGGGTCACTGAAAATGACATCGTGCTCGTGGACAGGAACTGCCACAAGTCCGCAGAACATGCACTGACATTGACCCATTCCATCGCGGTCTTCCTCATCCCCACCCGGAACCGGTATGGGATCATCGGGCCGATCCCTCCGGGCGAGATGACGCCCGAATCGGTCCGGTCAAAGATCGATGCCTGCCCGCTGACCCAAACCCTCACCACCAGAGCACCAATCCATTCGATTATCACGAACTCAACCTATGACGGGCTCTGTTACCATGTTCCGGAGGTCGAACGACTCCTGGGACATTCTGTCGACAGCATTCATTTCGATGAAGCCTGGTTCGGGTATGCCCGGTTCAATCCGCTCTACGAAGGCCGGTTTGCCATGCGGGATGGGGCACGGGATCCAGCCGGCCCAACGGTGTTTGCCACCCAGTCCACCCACAAGCTCCTGGCAGCCCTCTCCCAGGCCTCCATGATCCATATCAGGAACGGCCGGGTTCCCGTGGTGCATTCCCGGTTCAACGAGGCCTTCATGATGCACAGCTCCACCTCTCCGCTTTACCCGATCATGGCATCCCTTGACATCTCATCGAAGATGATGGAGGGGGCGGCCGGCCGTGTCCTCACCACCGAATCCATCGAGGATGCGATCCGGTTCCGGCGGACCATGGGCCGCATCCACCAGGAGGTCTGTGGACATTCGGGATCAAACGACTGGTGGTTCGGGATCTGGCAGCCGGAAACCGTCACCGATCCGGGGACGAAGAAGACGATGCCGTTCCATGAGGCCCCGCTTGGGCTGCTCCGGGACCACCCCTCCTGCTGGGTGCTGCACCCCGGGGACCGGTGGCATGGATTCGACGGACTCCCGGACGGGTACTGCATGCTGGATCCCATCAAGGTCACCCTCCTCACTCCCGGCGTTCACGAAGACGGATCGCTTGCCCGGTGGGGAATACCGGCTGCAGTGGTGGTCAGGTTCCTCCAAACGAGAGGGATCGTGATCGAGAAGTCCGGGGATTACACGGTCCTGTTCCTCTTCTCGATGGGCAATACGAAGGGGAAGTGGGGAACCCTCCTGACCGAACTCTTCGAGTTCAAGCGTTTGTATGACGAGAAGGCCCCTCTTGAGGAGATCTTCCCGGATCTCACCGGCCGGTACCCGCATCGGTACGGCGGGATGACGCTGCCGGGGCTTGCCGATCAGATGCATGCGTTCAAGAATGACAATAGAATGTGTGAACTCCTCCACGGGGCCTTCTCGCTCCTTCCAAGGCCCGCCATCACCTACGCGGAAGCCTACCGGAGACTGGTCAGGGGAGAGGTAGAGCAGGTCAGCGTTGCTGATGCAGGCAGGCGGATCGTTGCCACCGGGATTGTCCCCTATCCTCCCGGTATTCCACTCCTTGCCCCCGGAGAGGAGACGGGGGAGGAGGGCGGGGCGCTGCTCAAATACTTAAAAGCCCTTGAGGATTTTGACCGTTGTTTCCCGGGATTCGAACACCGTATCCACGGCATTGAGAAGAGAGCCGGTGAATACGTCATGTACTGTATCAAGGGCGAGCGGGGATGATCAGCGTTCCCGGCAGGGAAGGTGCTGCACCAGGACCTGGGGACATTGCTGTTCCTTGTTTGTAGTGCCGACCTTGCCGGAGGAGATCCCTGAGCCCTTTTCCAGAGCCATACCTTATTTGCTCCCCGGAACCCTACCTAATGCAGAAATTTCTGGGATACCATGGCCATCACGTTTGAGGTCCTTGAGAAAGATATCGCGGGAAGGATTGGCCGCCTGAAGGCAGGGGAGCGGACCGTGCGGACACCGCTCCTCCTCCCGGTCATCAACCCGCACCTGCAACCGGTCTCGCCTGCCGAGATGAAGGCGATGGGTGCCGAGGGGATCATCACCAACGCCTACATCTTCTCGCGGAGCGGGGAGTACCGGGACGAGGCGCTTGCCCGCGGTCTCCATGATCTGCTCGGGTTTGATGGTCTCATCATGACCGATTCGGGATCCTTCCAGCTCTCTGTCTATGGTGATATCGCGATCACCAACCTCGAGACCCTGCAGTTCCAGAAGGCGATAGGGAGTGATATCCACGTCCCGCTGGATATCCCGACCCCGCCGGATGCTAATCGGCAGCGGGCCTCGGCCGAGCTCGCCGTCACGATGGCGAGGCTCCGGGAGGCAAAAGAGGTGTTCGGACCGGATGCCCCGCTGGCCGGGCCGGTCCAGGGAGGAATCTTTGAGGATCTCCGCATGAAAGCCGGACGCGAGGCAGGGGACCTCGGGTTCTCGTTCTGCCCTATCGGGGCGGTGGTCCCCCTGATGGAGTCCTACCGGTATCCCGATCTGGTCAGGGTCGTGATGGCGGCACAACGCGGTATCCCCCGCTCCTCCTGCGTCCACCTCTTTGGTGCAGGGCATCCTGCCATGTTCGCCCTGGCCGTCGCCATGGGCTGCGATGTCTTTGACTCGGCTGCCTACGCCCTTTATGCCAAGGATCGCCGCTACCTGACTGCCCAGGGGAGCTACCGGCTCGATGAGCTGGCCGAGTTTCCCTGCGCCTGCAGGGTCTGCAGGAGCCATACCGTGCAGGAGGTCCGGGAAGCTGACGACGTGGTCAGGCTGCTCTCGCTGCACAACCTCGCGGTGAGCCTCGCCGAGATCAGTCATGTCCGGCAGGCGATCACTGAAGGGACGCTCTGGGAGCTGGTCGATGACCGGTGCCGGTCCCATCCCCAGCTCCTCAGGGGATTCCGGGAGCTCCTGCATTTTCGGGAATCCCTTGCCCGCGAGGACCGGGTCACGAAACACCGGTTCTTTTACCGGGGTGAGGAGAGTTGTGCACGGACCGAGGTCGTGCTGTACCAGGACCGGCTCTCCAGGTTGCCGGTCTCGGGCACTGTCCTGATCGCCATGGACGGGATTACCCGCGAGGGGTATGATACCGTGCTCTTCTTCAAGCCTCCCTTCGGCCCGTACCATGCGGCATTGAGAGAGACCTTCCCGATCGGGCAGAGTGAGATCCCTGACTGGGACAGTGCGATGGTACGGCAGGGGTGCAGGGGGATCGCCCGCATCATCAGTGAGAATCCCGGAAGCCGTTTTGTCATATACACCCCCAGGGAATGGTGTGACCTGGTATGTCATGAGCTCCCGGGAACAGAGGTGCAGTGGTGAGCACCTTTGAGGTGAAAAAACGGGACGGTCTTGCACGGATCGCTGTATACTCACGGGGAGAGCAGGAGATCCGGCTGCCCTGTGCCATGGATACCGAGATACTCTTCCCAGATCTTGCGGATCGCGCGTTTTCAAATGTACCGCTCGCTGCTCCTCAGTCATTTGCATCTGCCTGGCTCTCACCCGGAAAAGACCAGCCGGTGCTCGTGCACCCTGCCATACCCCCCTCTGTTTCATCCGGTGACTGTGTCATGGCAGGGAACTGGAATTCCGTCCTTGACAATCCGCGGGGCTACACCGACTGGCTGGTGCGGCTCAAGGAGCAGATCCCATCCGACTCAGCCTGGTATGCACCAGGCGCAGCCCTCCCCTCAAACGTCCACCTCCTCTGCTATTCGGGCTTTGACCTCTTCGATTTTATCGCCGTTGACCTGCAGACTGCTCGGCACCGCTTCTGCCTTCCTGAAGGGGAATTTCCTGCATCGGTGATGGATACCGGGGTGTGCGGTTGCACCGGTTGCCGCGATGGGGATTTGGGCATGCATAACCGGCTTGCCCTGCAGCGTGAACTTGGCCTCGTCTCCTATTTTATCGGTGACCAGCAGCTCCGCGAATTCGTCGAGGCACGCTCAAGGATGCACGCGGCGCATGTCGCGATCCTCCGCCACCTCGACCGGCACTACCCCTTCCTCGAACAGCACCTGCCGGTTGCACGGGCATGCCGCCTCGGTGCCATGAGCGGTGAGGCGCTGAAGCGCCCCGAAGTGGTCAGGTTTGCCGATCGGGTACTCCACCGGTACCTCCCTCCTGCCGCTGACGTTGCCGTGCTTCTTCCCTGCTCGGCACGGAAACCGTATTCAGCTTCGCAGAGCCACCGGAAGTTTGCGGAGGCGATCGGCGGGCGGGCCCTCGAGCTGATCGTGACCTCGCCGCTCGGCCTTGTCCCGCGGGAGATCGAGCGGATCTACCCTGCCGCCCATTATGATATCCCGGTCACCGGGTACTGGGACCGTGAGGAACTGGCATTCACTGCCGGGATCGTTGCCGATTTCCTGGAGCGTCACCAGTTCCGGCGGGTGATAGCCCATCTGGAGGGTGGTGCACTGGAAGCAGCCCGGCTGGCGGCTGCCCGTGCCGGGATCATGATGGAGGAGAGCGGCGACCCCCGCCCGGTTTCGGGATCAGCGCTCCGGAACCTGTCCTCCCTGCTTGACGGTGAACGTCCGGTCAGGCAGGATCCCGTCCGGGGAACGCTCTCGTGGCAGTTCGGGATTCCGGTGGATACGCAGGGGATGTCGGTCCGGTGGAAACCCCCCCACCTGATGGTCCGGCGCGGGAAGGAGCCGCTCTTCTCCCTCGACCCGGGGACCGGGTTCCTGCGGCCCACGTTCCAGGGATGGAAGTACCTCCCCGGCGTCTACCGGGTCCGCATTGATGATTTTGTTCCACAGGGGGACATCCTCGCACCAGGAGTTCTTTCCGTAGATCCCGCTGTCCGTGAAGGGGACGAGGTGCTGGTGGAGGGCCCGCATGCCCTCGCAACCGGGAGGGCTGCCATGGGTGCTGCCGAGATGCAGTCCTCGTCCCGCGGTGTGGCAGTTCGGGTCCGGAAAGTATTGAAAGGGCAGACGTTCCATTAGTATACCGCAACTATCGTTTATGGAGGAATTATCGTGTACAGGGAGAACTGGCCATGCCGTTTGTGATTGCCGTTCCGAAAGAGAAGGCTGAAGGGGAGAGGCGCGTGGCGATCGTGCCAGAGGTCGTCCAGAAGCTGACCAGAGCAGGACACGAGATCAGGATTGAAACGGGCGCCGGGACCGGGGCTTATTACCCCGATGATCTCTTCTCCGGTGCGGGCGCAAAGGTTGTCTCCGGCAGGGCTGAACTGTTCCAGGATGCCCGGGTCGTCCTCTCGGTCCAGCCACCTGCCCCTGACGATATCGACCAGCTGGCCGAAGGCAGCATCGTCATCGGGTTCATGAATCCGTCCCGCAATCCCGAATCGATCACCCGGATGCGTGACCGGAAGGTCACGGCCTTCGCCCTGGAACTGGTTCCCCGGATCACCCGCGCCCAGAGCATGGATGCACTCAGCTCGCAGGCAACCGCCGGGGGTTATGCGGCAACAATCCTCGGCGCGGCCCACTGTCCGAAGTTTCTCCCCATGCTGACGACGGCAGCAGGGACGATCCGGCCGGCAACGGTGCTCATCCTTGGAGCGGGAGTGGCCGGACTCATGGCGATCGCGACCGCACGGCGTCTCGGAGCCCTCGTCGAAGCGTACGATGTCAGGAGAGCTGCCGGTGAGCAGGTCAGGAGCCTTGGTGCAAAATTCCTTGAGCTCGAGATCAATGCTGAAGGCCAGGGCGGGTACGCACGCGAACTCAACGCCGAAGAGAAGGTCCAGGAGCAGCAGATGGTATCGGCTGCAGTCGCACGGGCTGACATCATCATCACCACTGCGGCAATCCCCGGGCGGAAAGCCCCGGTCCTTATCACAAAGGAGACTGTTTTAACGATGAAGCCTGGTTCCGTTATCGTTGATCTTGCCGCTGAATCGGGCGGCAACTGCGAGCTGACCCAGGCAGGAAAGACGGTAACGGAGCATGGAGTGACTATCATCGGGCCGGCGAACCTCCCTGCCCATGTCGCATTCCATGCAAGCCAGATGTATGCAAAGAACCTCCAGCAGTTCCTTGCCCTCCTCATCGACAAGGAAGGATCGCTTGTCAGTGAATTTTCCGATGAGATCCTTGCCGCGAGCCTGATGGTCCATGCCGGCGAGATCCGTCACGCTCCAACGAGAGAACTGATCCAGGGAGGGAGATCGTAATGGAGCTCTCGTTATTTTGGACCTCGATCTACATCGTCATCCTGGCCGCGTTTACCGGCTATGTGGTGATCAGCCGGGTCCCGGTCATCCTCCATACTCCCCTGATGAGCGGCTCCAACTTCATCCACGGTATTGTGCTGATCGGCGCGATGGTCGCCCTCGGCCTTGCGACCACCACCGGGCAGCAGATCATCGGTTTTATTGCCGTCGTCCTTGGGGCCGCGAACGTGACGGGAGGCTACGTCATCACCGAGCGCATCCTCCAGATGTTCGATTCGAGCCGGAAGAAACCGGGCAAGGGTGATTGAGATGGTGGATCTCTCATTCCTGATCGATCCGGTCTACATCGCGACCATCATCATCTTCATCATCGGACTGCAGCGGATGAGCCATCCCCTGACAGCCCGGAGCGGGATCGTCTGGGCAGGTGCCGCGATGCTGATCGCTACCCTCGTGACGTTCCTCACCCCTGAACTCACAAACTTCGCCCTGATCGCAATCGCCATCGTCATCGGGGGCGGACTCGGCTATATCGCAGCCAAGCGGGTGGCGATGACCGACATGCCCCAGATGGTGGCGATCTACAACGGGATGGGTGGCGGTGCCGCGGCAGGGATTGCGGCAGTCCACCTCCTTGGGACCACGACCCCTGCAACGAGTACCCTTGCTGTCATCGGGGGTCTCATCGGGGCTGTCTCGTTCTCGGGGAGCATGATCGCATTCATGAAGCTTCAGGGCTGGATGCGTCCGCGGCCGATCACGTTCCCCGGCCAGCAGGTCGTCAACATGGCGGTCCTCGGACTCGCAGCCCTCTCAGGTATCCTCCTCCTCTGGCAGCCTGCATTCCTCCCACTCTCCTTCTCCACGTACCTCCCCCTGTTCTTCATCCTCTCGCTTGCGTTCGGGATCCTGATGACCCTCCCGATTGGGGGTGCCGACATGCCGGTAGTGATCTCCATGTACAATGCCTTCACCGGGCTTGCAGTCGGGCTTGACGGGTTCTCCTTCGCCACCCCCAATTACGCGATGGTGATTGCAGGGATTATCGTCGGTGCAGCAGGAACGCTTCTCACCGTCCTGATGGCACGAGCAATGAACCGCTCGATCGCCAACATCCTCTTCGGGGCATTCGGCGCAACGGAGGAGACAACAGCTGAGATACAGGGCAGCATCAAATCGATCGAGGCCGAAGACGTGGCAGCCATGCTGGCGTATGCCAACTCCGTGGTCATCGTCCCGGGATACGGGATGGCGGTAGCCCAGGCCCAGCAGAAGGTCAAGGAGCTGATGGACCAGCTCGAGAGCAGGAACGTGACAGTGAAGTTTGCCATCCACCCGGTTGCCGGCAGGATGCCGGGGCACATGAACGTGCTCCTCGCCGAGGCAGGTATCTCCTACGATCACCTGTTCGACCGGGATGAGATCAACCAGGAGTTCCCGGGCACCGATGTGGTGCTCGTGATAGGGGCAAACGATGTGGTCAATCCGGCAGCACACCGCGAAGGCAGTCCGCTCTTCGGGATGCCGATCCTGGATGTCGAACAGGCAAGGAACGTGATCGTCCTGAAACGGGGCCAGGGCAGGGGCTTTTCCGGGATCGAGAACGACCTCTTCTACCGGGACAACACGCGGATGCTCTACGGCGATGCAAAGGAGACACTCGGGGAGCTCGTGCAGGCAGTGAAGAGACTGTAAGAGATGTATCAATATCGCTAAGGGGGCTGCCCTTCAAATCCTTTTTTTTCGGGAGACCTCCTTTCCTGAATAGTAAGTATCCTTTATTTTGGATAATATTCCCCTGTCCGAAAATGAATGATTCATAAGTATTTTTTATTTTCACCTTGCGCGAGATCAACTTATATATAAACTATCATTATCGGATTATGTCATGTATTATGCTCATTCAAAATCAACGCTTGAAAAATCTGAATGGCAACTGCTCAAAGACCACTTAACGAATGTATCAAACATTGCGGCCGGTTTTGCTACTGATTTTCACGCAGGGGAATTGGCATATACTGGCGGACTTCTCCATGATATCGGTAAGTATTCACGTGACTTTCAGATGCGTATCCGCGGAGCAAATATCCGGGTAGATCACTCGACCGCTGGAGCAAGAGAGGCTGAATTACGATATCCTCGGTATTTTAGCATCATTTTGGAGTATATTATTACTGGTCATCATGGAGGATTGTTGAATTATGGAAGCAATGAAAGCGGGCTTTTAGAACGTCTTAAAAAACAGCATCTGCCCGAATATACTGCTTTTAAAGAAGAACTAAAAGTTCCAGACTTGCAGTCTTTCAAGCCCCATCTAAAACCTTTCCCTGGCAGAATTGGATTCGCCATCTCCTTCTATACAAGGATGCTCTATTCGTGTCTTGTAGATGCAGATTCTCTGGATTCGGAACAATTTGAGAATCCTGATAAATCTCTTCTTCGCAGCCAATACGACTCTATGGGCGTATTATCTCTCAGATTTGATGAATTTATGAAAGAGAAAATTTCTGGCGCGGCAAATAGTGAAATCAACCAATACCGAAGGCTTATCTATGAACAATGTCTGGATAAAGCGGATCATCCTCCGCAGATGTTCTCTCTTACAGTTCCTACAGGTGGTGGGAAGACCCTTTCATCAATGGCTTTTGCCCTTGAACATCTGAAAAAATATGATCTGAAACGGATCTTCTATGTCATTCCCTATACTAGCATAATTGAACAGAACGCAAAGGTCTTCCGTGACATTTTTGGCAGCAAAAATGTCCTCGAACATCACAGTAACTTTGATCCTAAGACGATCGACATAGAAGAAATGGATGAAATGGAATCGCTCAAGCTTTCTTCAGAGAATTGGGACATGCCGATCATAATCACCACCAATGTCCAGTTCTTTGAATCGCTCTTTTCAAACCGGAGATCGAGATGCAGAAAACTCCATAATCTTGCTCAGAGCGTGATCATCCTCGATGAAGCACAAATGTTACCTACTGGATACCTGAAGCCGTGTCTTGCTGCATTATCAGAGCTGGTCCGAAATTACGGCTCCACAGTAGTTATCTGTACGGCAACACAACCGAATCTTGATGGCCTTCTTGATAAAAGTGTTCGGCCTCTTGAGATTATTACCTCCCATGAACAACTGTATGAAACCTTCAAACGGGTACGCGTTACCGAAATTGGTCGTCTTGGAGATACAGAACTTTCAGAACGACTCAAAATGCATCGGCAGGTCCTTTGTATTGTTAATACAAGGAATCATGCGAAGAAATTATTTGATTCAATCAAAGAAACCGGAAATTGTTTTCATTTGAGTGCGAGGATGTGTCCGGTACACCGAAGGAAAAAGATCGTCGAGATACGTAAGGTCCTCAATACGGGCAATGATTGCAGGATTATTTCGACGCAATTGATAGAAGCCGGGGTTGACATCGACTTGCCTACAGTATATCGGGCGATGGCAGGGATCGATTCGATTGCCCAGGCCGCCGGGAGGTGTAATCGCGAGGGAAAAGAACCCTTTGGAGATCTCTATGTCTTCAAGTCAATGGAACCCTATGGAGGAGCTACTTCATGGCAAAACCTTACTGCAGAAGTGGGCGAGATGGTCTTTGGAAAGGAGAGTGATCCTCTCTCACTCTCAACAGTATCTGCTTATTTTGAACAACTTTTCAAATATAAAGGAGGGGGAGGGCTTGATGAGAAGCGTATCCTCTTGGCATTTGAGGAACGTTCCAATGATCTCGCATTTCCATTTGAGGATGTTGGAAACATTTTCAACATCATCGATGGAGGGACAAGGGATCTAATCGTACCCTACGATGGAAAAGCCGAGTCGGTAATCCAGGAGCTTCGTAAAACAGAAAGTCCGTGGAGCTATGTGAGAGAGCTTCAGGGTTATCACGTTTCTGTTTATCCAAATGAATTTATGGAGCTTGAACGCTTAAATGCCATTGACCTAGTTGGAGATCGGTTCTACGTCCTCAAGTCCCGTGACTATTACTCAGATGAAACCGGTTTGATAAGTAGCACAGAAATTGGAACAGATGGATCGTTATTGATCGTGTAAGGAGGTGAAGGATATCGGATTTGGTATCAAATTGAAAGTGTGGGGGGATTATGCGTGCTTCACCCGTCCTGAAATGAAGGTAGAGCGGGTAAGCTACGATGTAATGACTCCCTCTGCAGCCAGGGGAATTCTTGAAGCGATATACTGGAAGCCTGCAATAACCTGGGTGATCGATCGGATTCATGTGATGAAACCGATCAGGTTTGACAATATCAGAAGGAATGAGGTGCTTGGGAAAATACCCCTTGCTAGAGTTAAAAGCACATTCCATGGAAAAGAGGCATTCCTCTTCAAGGATGCAAATGATGATAGAGTCCAGCGTTCTTCCCTTATTCTTCGAGATGTGGAATACTACATCGAAGCGCACTTTAACATGACGGGCAAGGCTGGTCCTGATGACACCGTTGAGAAACATTACAACGTTGCTCTCAGGAGGATGAGGAAAGGGCAGTGCTTCCATCACCCCTACTTTGGGTGTCGGGAGTTTCCTGTACAATTCAAATTCGTCGAGGAAGAGATCCCCCGTTCTTCATTAACCGGAAAAATCAACCTGGGGTTGATGCTCTGGGACATTGACTTTGCCCATGAAATGAATCCAATGTTTTTCCGGGCCGAAATGAACGATGGTGTGATTGATGTGCAGGAATGCCTGAAAGGAGGTGCCTTCTCGTGATTATCCATTCCCTTGTCCGTTATTATGACATCTTGTCTGCAGATACCAATGTGAAAATCGCCAGGCCGGGATATAGTCCGGCGAATGTATCCTTCATTCTCGTAATATCAGACACAGGAGAACTCACAAACATTGTCGATATTCGTGCTGATGGTAAAAAGAAACGATCAAGAGTATTATACGTCCCCTATCAGGAATCCCGCACGAGTGGAATATCCCCATATTTCCTATGTGATAAGGCTCAGTATATCTTTGGTCTTGAACATCAGGAAACCTATGGGAAAAAACAAAACTCAATTATAAAAGATGTCACTCAGGTTCTGGAAGAAACTGGAATGGGACGTATTGTCATAACCCGGCGATCGTTGGAATCTATGAAAAAATTCCGTGAATTTCATCATTTTCTTCTGGATTCCGTGAACGATCCCGCTGTAGAGGCATTTTTGAAATATCTCGATACATGGAAACCCGATATGGCATACCATCATCCGAAAATTGCCGAATTCAAGGATGATCTCTTTGCCGGAGCTCTCTTTGTATTTGAGTATCACGGAGAGTGCCTCCATAAAAATGTCAATGTCAAATCCGTATGGGAACATCATCTTGCAATGGGCGGATCCGAAGGAACAACCGAAATGCAATGTCTGGTCAGTGGTAAAATCGAGCCTGTCAGCCGTCTCCATAAATGGATCAAAGGCGTTAAGGGAACTCAAGCACAAGGTGCCCCACTCATCAGTTTCAACAACGAAAGTTTTTGCTCTTACCGTCGTGATCAGAGTTACAATTCACCGATTAGCGCTAGAGCGATGTTCAAATATACAACCGTCTTGAATCATCTTCTGGAGTGGGAAAGTAAAAACCGGATCCAAATTGGCGATACAACTGTTGTTTTCTGGGCTGAAACTGAAAAAACAGCGTATGAAAATCTCGTTCTCGCCTTATTAGATCCTGATAATGAGGTGGATGAAATAATCGATGAATCAGAAACTGTACCACGTGAAAAGGACCTCCGAACCCGTCAGCTCGTTAATGACATCCTGCAAAAAGTGAAGACGGGGCATTTTTTTGAGGAGAAGGATCTTGGAATCGATCCGGAAACCACAAATTTCTATATTCTTGGACTTTCCCCCAACCAAGGACGGCTCGTTGTCCGTTTCTGGCATCAGGATACTTTTGGGAACTTCATTACACGACTCGCACGCCATCATATCGAGATGGAGATTGAACAGAATGATTCCGTTCGACGTAACGTTTCGATGAAATGGCTATTGAAGATGACTGTTCCTCGTAACTCGGATGATAAAACAATATCTCCGCTCCTCGGGGGACTGCTGATGAAGTCCATTCTCAATGACACGCCGTACCCGATCCCGATGTATAATGCCATTTTGAATAGAGTAAAAGTCGAACGTTCAATCAATTACCCTCGGGCGGGCTTCATTAAGGCCTGTCTTATAAGGAGGGCACGAGCGAGAGGTAACCATGAGGAGGATATGATCACCGTGAGTCTAAACAAAGAGAGTACAGATATCCCGTACCGTCTCGGGCGGCTGTTCGCGGTACTGGAAAAGACGCAGAGCGATTCGAACAAGGACCTGAAAAGCACAATAAACAGCAAATACTTCAGCAGTGCATCGACAACACCAGCTGTTGTATTCCCTGTTCTGTTGAAACTAGCACAACATCACATCACCAAATCCGAATGGGGATTCAAATCGAACCAATGGATCGAGGAAATCGTATCCGATATCGATGAATTTCCGGCATACCTGAATCTTGAGGATCAAGGGAAGTTCATGCTCGGGTACTATCACCAGCGGAACGCGTTTTTCAAGAAAAGGGAAGAAAGTGAACAAAAGGAGGAGCCAGAATTATGAGCGAACCAATCAAGAACCGGTATGAATTCGTATTGTTGTTTGATGTTGAGAACGGAAATCCGAACGGCGACCCGGACATGGGGAATATGCCCCGTGTCGATCCGCAGACTGGGTATGGCATCGTGACCGATGTCTGCCTAAAGCGAAAAATTCGCGATTATGTGGACATGGTAAGGACCGGGAAAGAGGGATATGAAATTTATGTGAGAGATGGGGTCGTATTGAATGAGCAGCACACACGCGCCGTCGATAAAATCAAACCCAAGGATCCAAAGAAGCCCAAGAGAGATGAAGAACTGAAACTTACAAAATTTATGTGCGACACATTTTTCGATATACGATCTTTCGGGGCGGTCATGACCACAGAAGTCAATTGCGGCCAGGTCCGGGGGCCCGTTCAGCTCACCTTCGCACGGAGTCAGGATCCGATCTTCCAGCAGGAGGTCACAATCACCCGGCAGGCTGTCGCTAATGCAAAGGATGCTGATAAGGGCAAGACGATGGGGAAGAAGCAGATCGTTCCATATGGTCTCTATCGGGCTGAAGGATATGTATCAGCGCATCTTGCAAAGAAGACTACCGGGTTCTCTGAAGAAGATCTGAATCTGTTGTGGGATAGCCTTATCAACATGTTCGAGCATGATCATTCAGCTGCAAGAGGTAAACTCTCCGCGAAGAAACTGATCATTTTCAAACATGACAGTGAGCTGGGCTGTTGTCAATCACACATCCTGTTCGATAAAATAAAAGTCGAACGCATTTCTTCCGATTTACCCCCTCGCTCTTTCAACGATTACAAAGTTACGATAGACGAGGACATTCCGAAGGGAGTCCAGGTCATCGAAAGGTTATGACCAAATCAAGGTATGCAGATGACGATCTCCTCTCGTTGTCGGGCATACAACATTTTCGATTCTGCAAGCGTCAATGGGCTCTGATCCATATCGAACGCCAGTGGATTGAAAATCTCCGCACTCAAGAGGGAAAATTTGTCCATGAGCTGACTGATGATCCATACTTTCATGAGAGCCGAGGCAATTTCATAATTACTAGGGCGGTTCCTATGGTATCTTACTCTCTGGGATTGTATGGAGTTGCCGATATCGTTGAGTTTACCCGCTCGGAAAAGGGCGTACCGATTCCGGATTTAGAAGGATTTTGGCTTATAAAGCCTGTTGAGTACAAGAGGGGAAAACCTAAGATAGATGAACGTGATGAAGTGCAACTCTGTGCTCAGGTCATATGTCTGGAAGAGATGTTTGGAATTAGGATAAATGAGGCCGATTTCTTTTACCATGAAGTGCGTAGGAGACAATCGATTCCTATTTCTCAAGGTTTGCGAACTCTAGTGAAAACATTGGCAGATGATATGCATGATGTTTTCAAGAAGGGTATCACTCCAAAGGCTGAGGTAGGAAAGAGGTGTTACCTGTGTTCTTTATCCGATGTGTGTGTGCCGAAACTTACAAAAAAGAAAACAAGTGTCCGGAAATATATAGGGAATCATGTTGGGGAGGCATGCATTCGTGATTAAAAGAAGAATATCAGGGGGAATAACCAAAGGGAATGGGATTAATAATTATGAGAAAATTGCTCAATACTCTCTATGTGACAACTCCTGATTCTTATCTTCATCGGGATGGTGAAAATGTCGTTGTTAAAGTAGGCAATGAAGAGCGTTTCCGAATTCCAATCCATAATCTTGAAGGGATTGTCTGTTTTGGTTACATGGGCGCAAGTCCACACTTAATGGGCTTATGTTCGGACAACAATGTCAGTCTCACATTTTTAACGCCACATGGGGAGTTTCTCGGCCGTGTTAACGGCCGAGTCAGAGGGAATGTCCTCTTAAGAAGAACACAATACCGCACGGCGGACGATCTCCAGGCATCCCAGAACATTGCAAAATGTTTTATAACTGGAAAGATTGTCAATTGTCGAACTATTCTCGCCCGAAGTCTTCGGGACCATCCAAATGTTGTTGATTGCAATAAAATCCGATATGCGGATAGTATGCTTATCGAGAATCTTCTTAAAGTTGAAACATGTCATACATCAGATACCCTTCGAGGAATCGAAGGGAACTGTGCAAAATTCTATTTCGATGTTTTCAATGAATTGATACTTAAGCAAAAAGATTTTTTCTTCCTATCAGAGAGAAACCGAAGGCCCCCCCTTGACAATATGAATGCCCTGTTATCATTCCTCTATTCTCTCCTCTCCCATGATGTCGAGTCGGCCTTGGAGACGGTAGGATTGGATCCTTATGTTGGATTCTTCCATACTGATCGCCCTGGGAGACCAAGCCTAGCCCTTGATATGATGGAAGAACTTCGTCCTTTCATTTCCGATCGTCTCGCATTGAATCTTGTAAACCTTCAACAGATAAGTAAGGATGATTTTTTGAGAAAAGAGGGGGGTGGGATTATATTGACAGAAAATGGGCGAAATGAAGTCCTTAAGGCTTGGCATAAGAGGAAACAGGATGAAATTACTCATCCCTTCTTGGGCGAAAAGATATCGATCGGACTACTTCCGTATGCACAGGCACTTTTGATGGCACGGTTCTTACGAGGAGATATAGATGGATATCCGCCATTCTTCATGAATTGAGGTGATCGCTATGATGATTTTAGTAACCTATGATGTGAATACAGAAACACCAGAAGGAAAGAAAAGACTTCGCCAAGTGGCACGAGAATGCCTGAACTTCGGACAGCGGGTGCAGAACTCAGTTTTTGAGTGTCTGGTTGATCCTACCCAGTTTGCAAAACTCAAACACACACTATGCGGGATAATGGATTATGATAAAGATAGTATTCGGTTCTACTATCTTGGGAGTAATTGGCAGAATCGAGTGGAACATTACGGTAACAAGAAAGGCTACAATCCTGAAGGACTTTTAATAACATGAATGGATGCGAATATGAAGTGACCAATACCTCCTCGGAATATTCGCGGGAAAATATGTTATCTGATATTTATGTCTTTTGCAGATCTCTCGTAAAATGAGAAATAATAAACATTATTTGGTAGATTCATCCACTCACCTAATCAGAACAGTAAAATTCAATTAACCTGAAAATGATGAAATTATATGCCTTAATTCAGAGTAAATGTAGATCTGAATTTTGCAGTCGCACCCCGTGTGGGTGCGTGGATTGAAATCCGAATCAGGCACAAATCCATAGAAGCACTGCCGTCGCACCCCGTGTGGGTGCGTGGATTGAAATGTCTGACTCGCGGCGAGGGCCTTGACCGCATGGAGTCGCACCCCGTGTGGGTGCGTGGATTGAAATACTTTCTTTACGAAACTGTTAGACAGGGCACAAGTCGCACCCCGTGTGGGTGCGTGGATTGAAATTGTGCCCTCCATTGAGGTTGATCCGGACGATAAGGTCGCACCCCGTGTGGGTGCGTGGATTGAAATTTCGGCCAAGTGGTCCAACCCTGGCGCTCCGAGTCGCACCCCGTGTGGGTGCGTGGATTGAAATCTCAAACTTCCGCTTTATCACAGCCTCCGGGACGTCGCACCCCGTGTGGGTGCGTGGATTGAAATACCTTATGCATTATGCCTTCGTGCAGCACTTGAGTCGCACCCCGTGTGGGTGCGTGGATTGAAATGCTCACTCACTAGGCATCATCACCCCTTGTTGGAGTCGCACCCCGTGTGGGTGCGTGGATTGAAATAGCATCGAGCACATCAAGGGCTGCACTCTTCAGGTCGCACCCCGTGTGGGTGCGTGGATTGAAATCCCTCAAATGAGATCTCTCCCCCATCGAGGAGCCGTCGCACCCCGTGTGGGTGCGTGGATTGAAATGATCATGAGTCTAAACAGATCACAGAGCAGGGCCGTCGCACCCCGTGTGGGTGCGTGGATTGAAATTTCGATCTTCCCGAATAGAGCGGGAGGGGTCTCGTCGCACCCCGTGTGGGTGCGTGGATTGAAATCCCATAAGCCGAGTTCGCTATACTCAAGGACCACGTCGCACCCCGTGTGGGTGCGTGGATTGAAATTGGATACACAAAGAACGGCTATGCAAGCCGGAAGTCGCACCCCGTGTGGGTGCGTGGATTGAAATTCGCCACATATCAGGCATACATGGATACCAGGGGTCGCACCCCGTGTGGGTGCGTGGATTGAAATCTGATTGGTGACCAGGTTGTCAAGCAGGTAATCACGTCGCACCCCGTGTGGGTGCGTGGATTGAAATGTCCACTCCAGGGAGGACCATCACCTCATACACCGTCGCACCCCGTGTGGGTGCGTGGATTGAAATTGGCATGTGCCTCGGCTAACCGGATCAGCCCCTGTCGCACCCCGTGTGGGTGCGTGGATTGAAATTTCTTCTTCTCCTGCTTCCGCTTCTTGAGATAGGTCGCACCCCGTGTGGGTGCGTGGATTGAAATTGTGATCGTGAGGGATCCGGATGCCCCGGAGACGTCGCACCCCGTGTGGGTGCGTGGATTGAAATTATTACAGGGGTGACAACGAGGACGAGCGGCGGGGTCGCACCCCGTGTGGGTGCGTGGATTGAAATGAGCTGCACCGTGCCGGAGTATCCCTTATTAGCTCCAGTCGCACCCCGTGTGGGTGCGTGGATTGAAATTTCAATTATAATCACTCCTTTGCTCCACCCCGTGAGGTCGCACCCCGTGTGGGTGCGTGGATTGAAATTGTGTATCTCCCCCCAAAGGATGTAGAGATAGCGTCGCACCCCGTGTGGGTGCGTGGATTGAAATTGCATGGCAATCCCGCTGGTCGGGGTAGCTTGCGTCGCACCCCGTGTGGGTGCGTGGATTGAAATTCGTCCTGTTGGTAGACGTGGACGAGTTACGGCGTCGCACCCCGTGTGGGTGCGTGGATTGAAATCCTGTGCAACATGGCCGCATCTCATAAGCACTCTAGTCGCACCCCGTGTGGGTGCGTGGATTGAAATCAATGTAAGATTAGAGGAGGACGCTCATCATGAAGTCGCACCCCGTGTGGGTGCGTGGATTGAAATCATGACTGTGGGGTATATGGAGTATCATTTGCAGTCGCACCCCGTGTGGGTGCGTGGATTGAAATAGCATATGGATCATTCCCACATTCCTGCCTCAAGTCGCACCCCGTGTGGGTGCGTGGATTGAAATAGAGTATCACTATACCGGACCAACCCCGGATCTGAGTCGCACCCCGTGTGGGTGCGTGGATTGAAATATAATGCCGGGGGATAATGACCGGATCCATGAGGTCGCACCCCGTGTGGGTGCGTGGATTGAAATTCGTTTGGAGTCCCGATCAACATTATTGCCCCTAGTCGCACCCCGTGTGGGTGCGTGGATTGAAATCCTGCTGATCCTGGCAAGAGTTCCGGATCCATCCGTCGCACCCCGTGTGGGTGCGTGGATTGAAATAGAGGAGAGGCAGGCGGGTGTCAAGAAAGCGGAACGTCGCACCCCGTGTGGGTGCGTGGATTGAAATAGAAATTTGTCCTCAACAACATTGAAATTCTCAGGTCGCACCCCGTGTGGGTGCGTGGATTGAAATCATATGAAACATGGAGCAATATCAGTATATGAACGTCGCACCCCGTGTGGGTGCGTGGATTGAAATTTCAAGTGCATAGCGCTCAATTGCGATCCTGATGTCGCACCCCGTGTGGGTGCGTGGATTGAAATAACACAGACGAACCGATCCAATTATGCCCTCGCGTCGCACCCCGTGTGGGTGCGTGGATTGAAATACACGTATACGAGGTGAGGTAATTGGCTGATGACGTCGCACCCCGTGTGGGTGCGTGGATTGAAATCAGAGATACAGCATCTCCCGGTCACTGTCCAGCAGTCGCACCCCGTGTGGGTGCGTGGATTGAAATGTTTAAGGAGGCACTTAGGCGATTATCAGGTTACGTCGCACCCCGTGTGGGTGCGTGGATTGAAATGATGATCCCGGCAAGGATGGCGGGCGGGTATATGGTCGCACCCCGTGTGGGTGCGTGGATTGAAATAATCTGCATCATTCTCATGCTGCAACACTTGAAGTCGCACCCCGTGTGGGTGCGTGGATTGAAATTCTCTGCTCTATGAGGGGGGGCTGCGACCGGTTGAGTCGCACCCCGTGTGGGTGCGTGGATTGAAATTATCTGGTCGGACTTGATGAGCGCGGCCATTTCGTCGCACCCCGTGTGGGTGCGTGGATTGAAATAATGAAGGTTGAAGGGTTTGATGCTCTTGATTGGAGTCGCACCCCGTGTGGGTGCGTGGATTGAAATTTTTTAATGAAAGGGGCTCACTCCAAGCACCACGTCGCACCCCGTGTGGGTGCGTGGATTGAAATCGTCCACGCCGCATTATCGAACTGCTGCGAATAGTCGCACCCCGTGTGGGTGCGTGGATTGAAATCTCATTGGTACGATATCAGGACAGGGCGCAGCGGCGGTCCCACCCCGTGTGGGTGCGTGGATTGAAATATCTACCTAGGGTGTTATTAATCTCAGAGAGGCGTCGCACCCCGTGTGGGTGCGTGGATTGAAATATTGACCATATCAGGGTATGCTCTGGTCCGGGCAGTCGCACCCCGTGTGGGTGCGTGGATTGAAATTGGATCGATGGTGAAGACATAGGGTAAGGTCTCCAGTCGCACCCCGTGTGGGTGCGTGGATTGAAATAGGCATATGAGCCGTATTACTGGTATTCGCTGGAGTCGCACCCCGTGTGGGTGCGTGGATTGAAATTATATTTCGTGTTATGATCCCGCATCTGGAGAGACGTCGCACCCCGTGTGGGTGCGTGGATTGAAATCCTAAACACCGGCAAGCATACCTTAACACCATGTCGCACCCCGTGTGGGTGCGTGGATTGAAATCTGATACTTCCTTGCATTATAATCCCGGTATGCTGTCGCACCCCGTGTGGGTGCGTGGATTGAAATCAATCATTCCCTATCATCCAAGAAGAAATTAATAAAAAAAGAGAGTCTTCAGTTCAATCATCAAGCAGTGGTTTTTGTCTGGTTGTAAACCCCCGCACCGATCCAGAATGTCCCGTCAACGTCATGCACATAGCAGAGCTTCGGTTCGACAGCCATCCCATGAGCAGGGTTCGGGAAGTGAATGATGATGAATCCCCCGCCGCTTCGTGAGAGATTGATCTTGTTGCGCATGTAATACTGTCCGGTCATATCAGTTTCGTTATAAAAGGAGGTATTCACCCGCTCGGGCAGCGCAATGGATGCGAGGGATGTGCCGTTGTAATCTGCTGCAAAGATGTAGAGATCGTCCCGGACAAATGAGCCATTCGGATTATTGAAATCGGCGAGGGCTTTCTCCCTTCCTTGTTCCCGGGCGAAAGCGACCGCCTCAGTGACAAAAACGAGCACCCGCTGCTCATCGGCAGAGAAGTTTACCGGAGGTGTTGGATCCAAGGTTATCGGAGGGGAGGCAGGTGGGGTGGAGGTTGTTGTCGCCGTTGGCGTAGAGGTCGGGGGTTGTGTGGTCATGCAACCGGCTCCGGCCAGAGAAAGCACCAGGAGCAGGGTGACAAGGATTAGTGATACCTGTTTCATATCAATCGAATGTGGGGCAAACTCACATAAGCAATTGGATTTACAACTGTCAAAGGCCGGAGTCCTGGTTTACAGGTGGTCACCTACATAATCCCAAGGGTGTTTTCACCGGATCGAAATAACCGCTTCAAAAAATATGGCGAGATTGACCTTGCCGCCCCTCACTCAGCGTAGCGCAGTATCAATCCCTTATATACCCGTACTGCATTTTCCAGCGACTCGACCGTCACATGCTCATCAACTGCATGCAAGGCCTGCATCTCGCCAGGACCGTACTCGACGACAGGAAATCCTTCGCGCCTCAGGTAACGTGCATCGCTTGCTGCCCACTGCACGATGGGGCGGGCGGGCTGATGATGGACATTTTTTATCTCCTCCAAAAGGCGGGTCACAAGCAGGGAGTCCGGAGACGTGATACTCGGCTCCGACATGTTGATGACCGAGATATCGGCACCAGGCGCACGGGTCCGGATCTCTTCGAGGAGTCCGGGGATGCTGCACCCCCAGGGGATACGGAGGTCGAGTTCGAGGCTGCACTGCTGCGCAACAATATTGGCCTTCTCTCCCCCTTCGATGGTCCCCGGGTTGAACATCACGTGGGTGAGGATATCCTTTGTCCCTTCCATGGAGAAGATCTCCCCGAGAATCTCGGATGATTCACTGATCAGCCTGGAGAGCGCGGGGCCACCGGGATCATAGTCGCGGGTGTGCAGTGTTTTTATGAACTCGATGAAGGAGAAGGCCTCCATGACGGCACTCACTCCCTTCACCGGGTAGAGCGACCCATGACCTGGTGTCCCATGGAATATGCAGCAGAGCCGCATCAGCCCCTTCTGACCTACATTGGGGGAGAGGGGGGGTGTCGGCTCTGCAATGAGGGTGTCACAGGGGATCAGCATATTTCCCGCGAGCAGTTTCCTGATGCCATTAGTACCGCTGGTCTCTTCATCGCAGACGAATGCCAGGTCCACAGGGAGTTCATGCCCTTCATCGATCACCTCCCTGCACGCGGAAAGGATCGAGGCACATCCCCCCTTCATGTCGGTGCTTCCCCGTCCCCAGACCTTGCCGTCCTCGATCGTTCCGGAAAACGGATCATGCCGCCATGAACGGGAGAGGGCCGGGACCACATCGACATGCCCGCAGAAGAGCAGCCTGCCCTTCGGTTTTGCCGAGACGAGGTTGTACTTCCCCCCTTTGCCCCTGATCACCCGCGTTTTTATTCCGCACTCATCCGTAAAATTCTGGATGTACTCGATCACGTCCCTGGTATCCCCAGGAGGGTTCTCACTCCGGATTCGGACAAGGTCGGCGCAGAGGTGGGCTGGTGTCACCGTATTCTCTCCCGTATTTTCGTTCAGCTGCAGCGCTTGAACTCGGCGAACCTGGTAGCGAGCGATGCATCCTCATAGAGGCTTTTCAGGAAGTCCTGTTTGAAGAACTCCTCGATCATCATGAAGAATACGTGGGGAAGAATCGCCTCACGACTGTCCCGGTCAAGGACAATCCTGAAGCTGATGTAGGATGCCGGATCCCCATCGTCATAGATCTTCCGCCAGAGCGAGGGGAGGTCATCGAAGATTCCAGGATGGTTCACCTTGAGCCAGTTGACAAATGCCGGGAACTTCGCCCGGTCGCCCTTCTTCTCCTCATCAATCCTCCACCGGAGATACTGGCCTACCATGATATTCTTGGGCGACTGGTAGGTGTAAGCCAACAGTCCGACGGTGTAATCGATATGGGCGAGGGCATCGATAAAGTAGAAGTTGAGTACCGGATCCCAGAGGGACTGATCGTGAAGGACGAGCGATTTCTCATACAGGTGCTCAAGGACGTGAACGTACTCCTTGTCTTCATTCATAGGATCCTGTTCGCCATGGAGTGGTATATAAATTCGTAACGGGACAGGGTGCCCCGGAACGCCGGAGGCTGCTCCACTCCCTTATCGGAAATAGGGAACGCGGCGCCTGACCGCCTCGGCAAACAGTTCGCGCAGCTCCTCTTTGGTCTTTCCCCTGACGTCCACGTGGTTGTCGGTCCGGAGAAGGCAGGGTTTCAGTTTCCCATCGGAGGTGACCCGGAGACGGTTACAGAAGGCACAGAACTCAGTGTTATGGAGCGGCCGGACCACCTCGACCTCTGATCCTTCGAGACAGTACTTCTTCCTGTGATGCATGCGGCGGGTCAGTACCTGGGTCGACCGCTCGGAGAGCTGCTGCTCAAGCCCGTTCAGCTCGCTGTGGTAATTGCATCCTTTCATCTCCATCAGCTCGATCAGCTGGAGAACCAGGTTCCGGTTCCCCTTTACGAACCTGATGAAGTCATCGATCTCGTGCTCGTTGATCCCTTTCAGGACCACCACGTTCAGCTTGACTGGCGTCAGTCCGGCGTCAAGGGACGCATCGATCCCTGCCAGGACCTGGTCGAGGCAGTCCTTTCCGGTGATGGCCTGGTAGGTCTCGTGGTTCAGGCTGTCGAGGCTGACGTTCACCCGCGAGAGCCCTGCATCGGCGAGTGCAGGAGCAATATCGGCTAGGAGGGTCCCATTGGTGGTCATCGAGCTCTCCATGCCTGGGGGGACCGACCTGACGATCTCGAGCAGGTCCCTTCGGAGCAGGGGCTCTCCCCCGGTAAATTTGACGCTCCGGAACTCAAACTCAGATGCCACCTCCATGATCTGTGCGATCTCAGATGCGCTGAGGCTCGCTTCCGGAAGGACCTCACCCTCGGCATGGCAGTACACGCAGCGGAGGTTGCAGGCGGGAGTGAGGCTCACCCGCAGGTTGGTGACCGGGCGGTTATACGGATCCTTCAGTCTCATGCATGCTCACGTGGTTCTTTCCGATGATGTAGATCTCTGCGCTCCCTTTCCTGCTCACCGAACTTTTAAAGGTCCTGACAGAGAGGAAATGGTCCTGTACTTCACGATACAGCTGCTGAAAATCCTCTCCCTGGAATGCCTTGGCCACGAAATTCCCGCCTGGCTTTAAAACTTCGCAGGCGAAGGAGAGGGCGTCCTCGCCAAGGGCGATGGACCGTGCCTGGTCATAGCTCTTGTGTCCGGAGAGTTTTGGTGCCGCGTCCGAGGTCACCACGTTCACGACCCCGAGAAGATTCCGTGCCTCGGAACGGATCTCCCGATCGGCAATGTCCCCGGTCAGGGTAATGACCCCATCAATGGGGACTATCGGGGAAAGGTCGATCCCGAGTACTGTTCCCCGGGTAAGCCCCCGGATCACCTGGAGCCAGCTCCCTGGTGCAGCCCCAAGATCCACGACATTGTCCGTCTCCCGGATAATGTGGTGGCGGTTCTGGATCTCGATCAGTTTATAGGCTGCCCTCGATCGGTACCCTTCCCGCATTGCACGAAGATATGCACTGTCTCTGCTCCATTGAGAACCCAGTCATGCCACCTCCTTCCTCTTCACGTTGCCGGCCCCGTATCAAAAGTAGATATTATTAAAATGTGGTCGCATAGTGTATAATAGACTCTATATAAGGGGTGTATGATGTTAAAAGCAACGATTGATGCAGATATTCTGAAGGAGTCAATAGACGCGATATCAGCGCTTGTCACCGAATGCCGGCTTCATACGGATGAAAACGGATTTTCAACCCGTGCTGTGGACACCGCCAACGTGGCAATGGTCTCGGTCACCCTAAAGAAGGAAGCGTTTGAGGGATACGGATCAACCAGGAATGAGCTCGGGCTCGACATCGCCAAGATGAAGAACATCTTTGGCATGATGGGGAAGAATGATGTCATCACCCTTGAACTCCCCGAGGAGAGCCACAAGCTGCAGATCAGTTTCGAAGGATACCGTTATTCCCTCACCCTCCTTGACCCGAATACCATCAGGAAAGATCCGAATCTCCCCAATATCGATCTCCCCGGGCGCGTCGTCCTTTCCGGTGCCGAGCTGAACAATACCATCAAGGCAGCATCGGTAGTCTCCGACAAGATTGCCCTCGGAATCGATCCGGCAACCCAGACATTTTTCATGTCAGCTGACGGGGATACCGATCATATCCGGCGCTCCTTTGGCAAGGACGAAGTCAATTTCATCAACGGATCCGAATCCCGTTCCCTCTTTTCCCTCGATTACCTGAAGGACATGGGTAAAGTGATGAGCCGGGCAGCCGAGGTCGAGGTCGCTCTTGGCATCGATCACCCGGCCAAGTTCTCCTTCTATATCGCGAACGGAAACGGCCACGTGGAGTATCTCCTCGCACCCCGGATCGAGGCCGACTGAATGCGGGTCTCCCTTGAATTGAAAGACCTCGCAAAATATCCTTTTTTGAAAGAAAGCCAGCAGTTCATCGGGGCTTCAACCGATACAATCGAGCAGTTCCTTGCGGGAGCGTCCGGGAGGATCGCCGTCCGCCATGCGATGGAGAGGATCCGGGTCTCCCTCAGAATGGCTGAACGGGATGGGAACAGTGAGCGGATCCCCTCTGACAGTATCGACGTGAAACTCTCCATCTCCGGGTATGTTCTTGCCCGGATCATCATCTCCTGCGCTGCTGACCGTGCCCTCATGGAGCGCCTCGTGCGGTATGAAGCCGGGCGCGCCTATGCCTTTCTTCTTGATGAAGACGACGGGAAGAGAAAATACATCGCCTCAAGCGTGGGACTTCAGCTCGGATCAGACAGTCTCCCGGTAATCCAGTATGTCGAGACGGTCGCGGGGCTCCACGAAGAACGCTGGAGGCTCGTGAACCGGGATGTTGCAGGGGGGTGTGTCGCGGTCAGCCCCCAGGAGATGAACGAACTCTTAAAAGAGCAGATCCGGGTTGTCCTCCTCCGGCAGCTCCCTCTGCGGGTACCGGAAAAGGTGTGCAGCATGCTCGGTCCACAGGTAGGTGAGATCCGGGATGCCTATCAGAAGACGATCCTCGAGCAGTTTGGTTCGGTTGAGGAGGACTGTTTCCCCCCCTGCATCCAGGCCCTTGCAACCGCCCTCACCGCAGGAACCAACCTTCCCCATTCCGGGCGTTTCGCCCTCACGGCTTTTCTTCACAATATCGGTATGGGACCTGCCCAGATCATCGAGCTCTACTGCAGGGCACCGGATTTCGATCTCTCAAAGACCCAGTATCAGGTAGAGCACATATCAGGAAGGAGTGGCACGGAGTATACCGCCCCCTCGTGTGCTGCCATGAGAACCTTCGGGCTCTGCATTAAGAGCGACGGGATCTGCGCCAGAATCAACCACCCGCTCAACTACTACCGGTTGAAAAAAAAGAAGGAGAAAAAGGATCCTACTCCGCCTTCTGATTGAGGTACAGCCCTGCTGCACTCATGATGATGGCAAAGATGATTATTGTCGCGAGGTACGCGATGCCGTCATTGAGGACCATGGGGAGGATCCAGAGTAGGATCAGAAATATGGCAAATGCTGCAGCCGCCACTGCGATATCAACGATTCTTGGATCCATGGTTTTCCGGACCGTTTCCATACTATCCTGTACGTTGTTGTCCCTTATTGTTTTATCCCGCCAGTCCGCTGGGATCATGCATCTCTCCTCCGTGTGGGAAAGGGATTTATGCCTGGTATGCCCACAGTGATCACGATGAACGGGGAGATCCGCACCACGGTGCTTCAGGAGCTTGAGGCTGCAGTGCAGGAGCTGATTCGTGTCATGGCTGCTGACCTCATCCCTGAAGTCGGGAGCAACATTGCCTATGCGATCTCTCAGGCGAAGGACAAGGACGATGTTGCCGCGGTGCAGGGCAGGATTGTGCGGCTCGCAGGAGCCCCGCACCCTGTCGGCCCCGTTTTATTCGGAGCAAGCGACCACGTGGCCAGGATCGTGCTCACCGCGATGAAGTTTGACCCCGGCGTGAGGTCCGCGGCAAATATCAGATTCACCCCGGAGATTATCGGGATCATCGAAGATCTCCTCCTTGAGACCTGTTCCTTTGACCGGGAAAGAGAACCGCCGGGGACGCGCACCATGGACTGGGGAGTCGCCTTCTGCTGCCGGTCAGGCGTCCCGGATGTTATTTTTGACCGGGGCGCAGTCGGAAAGGAGCCCATGGTGCGGATCCTTGCTGAGCATCCTGCGGAGATCGTCGCAATAATCCGGCGAATCAGCACCCGGCTCGGGACGGTGCAGGAGGGGAAGGATTAAACCGGAATACCGGGGGATCCTGCCATATGTTTTTATGCCATCACGGAGCATTACTTAAGAATACACCGGTGAAAAGAGTATGGGAATCAAGCCGACTTACATAAAGGCACTCGGGCTGGAGATCCTCGGGAGCTACGGTCCACGTTTTTCAAAGGATTTTGACGAGAACAAGCAGATTGTCAGCGAAGTGACTACGGTCGAGAGCAAGCGGGTGCGGAACCGGGTAGCCGGATTCATCACAAGAAAAATTAATACAGGAAGATACTAGATTACCCTCTTGTATGTTCGAGGGAGTTCTTCCTGCAGTCATTACCCCTTTTCAGAGAAACAGTTCGATGGACCTTGACCTGCCGGGTCTTGCGTCAAACCTCGAGTTTCTGATAGAGAATGGTGTGCACGGGATAGTCCCGTGTGGATCCACCGGGGAATCAGCAACGCTCAGTTTTGAGGAACATGAGACTGTCATCGAGAAGACGATCGATGTGGTCAACGGGCGGGTGCCGGTCATTGCAGGCACCGGTTCCAACAACACTGCGGAAGCCGTGCGGTTCACCAAGGCAGCAAAGGATCTCGGTGCCGACGGGGTGCTTGTCATCAGCCCTTACTATAACAAGCCGAACCGGTCCGGGCTGGTCAAGCACTACACGATCCTCGCAGACCTGGACATCCCGGTCATCGTGTACAATGTACCAGGGAGGACGGGCCAGAACCTCCCCCCCGATCTCGTTGTGGAACTGGCGAAACATCCCAATATCGTCGGGATCAAGGAAGCCTCGGGCGATATCGGCCAGATCTCGCGCATCATTGAGGGAACCCTTGATGAGGAGTTCCAGGTCATTTCCGGGGACGACAACCTGACGTTCCCCATCCTGGCCCTGGGGGGAAGCGGCGTCATCTCGGTCGCAGCAAACGTAGAGCCGGGCCGGATGGTCGCCATGTTCGAGGCGTTCTGCGAGAGTGACTTTGAGACCGCTCTCGACCTCCATTATGAGCTCTCGCCTCTCTTCCGGTCGATGTTCATCGATACCAACCCGATACCGGTCAAGAAAGCAGTGGAACTCCGCGGCATGGCAGCGGGTTCTGTCAGGCTGCCCCTTGACGAGCTTGACCATGAGAAGACCTCACGGCTGCGGGAGGTCCTCGCCAGCTATGATTAAGGTGGTGGTCTGCGGTGCCCTTGGGCGGATGGGCACAACGGTAGGCCGGCTCGCGAACGAAGCACCCGACATGGAACTTGTCGGGGGAATCGATCTCCGCGGGGGCTCTTTTTTTGGCGTAGACGTCACCGAAGCAGCGCAGATTGATACGCTCCTTGCTTCGGCCAGACCGGATGTGCTCATCGATTTCACTGCGCCGGCTGCCTCTGTCAGCCATGTCAGGGCTGCTGCAAAGAGCAGAACCGCGGTAGTGGTGGGGACGACCGGTATTTCACCCGAGCAACGGGCTGAGATGGAAAAAGCGATCAAGGGGACCATCCCTGCGGTGATCTCAAGCAACTTCTCAATCGGGGTGAATATCTTCTGGAACCTGCTCAGGGAGGCTGCCCGGATGCTGCCAGAATATGACGTGGAAGTGATAGAGGCACATCACCGTTACAAGAAGGATGCCCCGAGCGGAACGGCTAAGACCATTCTTCAGATCCTTGATGAAGAGCTCGGTTTGCGGGAGAAGAAATATGGCCGGGAAGGGATGATGGAACGCGGCAGGGAGATCGGCGTCCATGTTATCAGGGGAGGCGACATTGTTGGCGATCACTCCGTTCTCTTCTCCGGTAATTACGAGACCATCACCCTCTCGCACCGGGCCTATGACCGGTCGGTGTTCGCTCACGGGGCACTCAAGGCCGCCCGCTGGGTGTCCGGAAAGAAGCCAGGCATCTATGGGATGGCGGAAGTGCTTGACCTGAAGTGACCGTTCAGAATAGCTCGAACGAAACTTATTTCTTTTGTCTGGAAAAAACGGGTAAGGTATATCATGACAGCTGTTGTTGACAAGGACAAGTGCACTGCCTGTGAGACCTGTATCGATGAATGCCCTGCTGCCGCAATTAGTCTGAATGACGGGAAGGCAAAAGTTGACAAGGACCTCTGTGTCGACTGTGGTTCCTGCGTTGATGTCTGTCCGTCAGAGGCCATCACCCTGGAATAAAAACACACGATTTAATTACTCCGACTGACTAACTGCTTTTACTTATGATCAATGTCGGAGTGCTTGGTGCTACAGGAGCAGTCGGGCAGAGGTTTGTTCAGCTCCTGGCTGAGCATCCATGGTTCAACCTGACGACACTGACTGCTTCCGAACGGAGTGCAGGGAAGAAGTACCGTGATGTCGTCAAGTGGCGTCTTGATGTACCGTTCCCGGACAACATCGGGGATATCCGTGTCAGTCCCACAAACGTGGCAAGTCTGAAAGAGGTGGACCTGGTCTTCTCGGCCCTCCCTGCTGAAATTGCCAAGGATGTGGAGACTGCATGCGCAAATGGCGGGCTTGCCGTCTGCAGCAATGCGAGTTCCCACCGGATGGAACCGGATATACCCCTGGTTGTCCCGGAGGTAAACCCCGATCATCTGGCGCTGATCGATGTGCAGCGGGATCATGGGCGGGACGGATTCATCGTCACCAACCCCAACTGCTCAACCATCGTGATGACGCTTGCACTTGCGCCTGTCCATGGATGCTCCTTCCAGAAGATCCATGTTGCAACCATGCAGGCGGTATCGGGGGCCGGGTTTGAGGGGGTCCCTGCCATGGGGATCTATGATAATGTTATCCCCTACATCGGCCAGGAAGAGCAGAAGATGGAGACCGAGACCCTCAAGATTATGGGCACGTTCAGGAACAACGCGGTCCAGCCCGCCCCATTCCAGGTCAGCGCCAGCTGCCACCGTGTCCCGGTGCTTGACGGCCATACCATGGCGATCTGGCTCGATACCCGTGAACCGGTAGAGAAGGTAAAAGAGGCATTCCTCCGCTACAAGCCACCCATCGAGGGTCTGCCGACACAGCCGAAGGAATCGGTCCATTTCTTCGATGAGCCTGACCGGCCCCAGCCCCGGCTGGACCGCAACCGGGGGAACGGGATGACGGTATCGGTGGGACGGCTCCGCGAAGGTATCCGTTTTATCGCCATGGGGCACAACACCATCCGCGGGGCGGCAGGGGCCTCTGTACTGAATGCTGAACTGATCTCCTCCAGAAAGTATCTCTGAAGTGGTATCCATGCTGAAAGACAATACAGTATTCGTCGGTAACAAGCCAGTCATGAACTACGTGCTTGCAGTGGTAACCCAGTTCAACAATGGAGCCTCGGAAGTCGCGATCAAGGCACGGGGAAAAGCCATATCGAGGGCTGTTGATACCGCTGAGATAGCCCTGAACCGGTTTCTCGAAAACGTGAGCAAGAAAGAGATCATCACCTCGACTGAGATCATCGACACTGACAGTGGAAAGACAAACGTGTCAAGCATTGAAATTGTCCTGGTAAACCAGCGATAATTCTCTCCCTTTTTTCCTGCGTTCCCCGTCCCTCCCTGGCAAGTTCATACAACCTCCCGGTTCAGCCGCTGCACCGGGCGGGTCATTCAGGTAACTACCAGAAAGGATATAAGACACTCAACAACACTTAGTATTCAATGAAAGGCTGGGCTCTCGCAGGGTGCTTTATGCTTCTGGCCGTCCTTACCGTGCCGGTCTTCGCGACCACGAATACCGATAAGTATGGGTACATCACGATAGAGGCGGTCGACATTACCCTCGACGGGGGGAAAGCCACCATCGATATGAAGTATACCCTTGATGAACCGACACGAGTAATCGTCCTTCTCCTCGGAAAACAGGATCTGAAAAACAGACTCCTCACCGTCCTCAATTATGAGGATGCCGAGGTGAAAAATCTCGACCTCAATTCCGCTAAACTGGTGGTGGATGACATCTCTTACTCGTACGGGCGGGGGGTCTACTGGTTCCCCTCTCACACGTTCAATGTCCTGATCCCCACGCTCCGGATCACCACCCCGCAGGTCTCACGGGAGTACGCTGCAGTGACTGAGATCCCGAATGGGATCGGTTATTTTGCCTCATAATCTCCCTGTCTTCTTTTGGGATGTCCTCGCTGTCCGGATAATGGAATAACAAAAAACCGGAATCGTGGCAAACACCTTCCAGGATACCCATCAAGATTGGTCCGGAATATTGTCTGCCACTTGTGGAGTTAGTACCCTTTCATAGTTTCGTTCTTCACAACTCTCCCTTCGATACAGGACATAGAACGGATAAATTGAGCACGCTATCGTGGGGAAGGAAAAAAATGTCCGCTCTTTCAGACCAGCTCGATGACTTCGGGTGTTTTATCACTCGTGTTCATATACCGGTTCACGAGATACTGGATCCCGATACCGGCAAATGCACAGAGGAGCCCGCCAATCGTGCCGTACAGCATGTAGGTGATTGCATTGGCCGTGGAGAAGGGGAAATCCGGGACATTGCTTACCGCTATGGCATAGATGCTCGCGCCATAGGTGATCAGGCCGATCGCACCGATGAAGAAGGGGAATATGATGACTTTGGCGAGTCTCTGGCGATCATGGAAGAAGTTGTCGATCACAATCCCGGTGGAAGCAACGATGCCGGCAAGGGCCAGCCAGAGCACGGCTCCATAGACGAAGATCAGCACATAGAGGAGGATCCCTATCTCTGTATAATAGATGAGGATATTCATCAGTCCAAGGATCACCCCGATTATAACAAGGAGGATCCCGGCGATATAGGTGACAAAGGAGAACCTGCCCCTGGTGAGCGAGGTCTGGAGGGCAGTGGCAAATCCCCTGAAGAGGTCATCGATTCCGAGACCCCGGTACAGGAGGTAGATCCCGATCGCTCCCACGACAATAACCGGTGCCAGTTCCGATCTCCCCGCAAGGTATGCGATCGGCCAGAACAGCATCAAGAGACCGATCGGCACAAGGACCAGCCTCGCCACCTTGGGATCGTTCAGGATCTTTTTGATCAGGTAGTAGGTCCCTTCAAGGTTCGGCATCTGGCTGACAATGACCCTCCGGATGCTTGAGACGGGAACCCTGGACTGGACGATGGGGATAACAAACTCATCCTCAGCCCCATCGGTAACGACGATACAGTTGTCAACCCCGGTCTCTCTCACAAGGCTGTCAATGGATGCCCCGATCTTCCTGTCCCCCTCGAGCATGTGCATGTGGTCGCCGGCGATGAGGGCTATCTCCACACTCTCCCCAGCGGCAGCTAGTTCATCATAGATCTTGATCGCCTGGAATATGGCGTTGACATCAGAATCCTCGGGATCGGCGAGTGCGAGGGAATATGCGGCGTTCAGGCATGCTGCCCTGCCGAGGACGGGGCTCTCGACTCGCCCTTTATACCCGATATCGTCATCGCGATCGACACAAAGAACCAGTGTCCGCCCCGTCTGCATCACAATAGAAATCGCGATCTATCTATTAAATTGTTACTTCGGATGAACGGGGTTAAAAATGAAGTTAAATAAGTTTTGAGCGCTGGAGGAGGAGGATATCATCGGTCGTGAGTTTCTCCCCGGCCCTGAACATCTTGTAGACGTGTTCGGCCTCTTTCCGGACCGCCTTCTGCTCTTTCGAGACTTTGGCTTTCTTGGTCTTCTTGCGAAGGCCTGAGATCACCTTGTCGTAATCACGCAGTTCTTTCTGGCAGGCGATGAAGTACTTGTGTTCTGCATCAGCTGCCTCCTGTGCCTCGACAAAACTGCGGTGTGATGCATCGGCTTCCTCCCGTGACTTATCGGCTTTGCGGTAGAACTCGACCATCAGGTCATGGTGTTGCTGGGCAAGTTCGGCCATCTCGGTCACCTTTGCATGCATCTCGGAGGCCTGCCTGCGGAGATCGCGGGCGGACGTGACTTTTACCTTGACTTCTTTGTTCTGTTCAAGCTCGGCCTCCTGTTCACGCATCGTCTCTTTCATCTGCTTGATCTTCTCGATCAGCTCGCGCTCCTTATCAGTGCTGATGACTTCCGTCTGCTGGCGGAATTCGAGGTGCTCGATCTGCTTCTGGAGCTCCTTCAGCCCACGGTTTTTCAGTCCTCCGTGGTCTTTCTTGAATCCTTCGATCTCTTCAAACAGGGCATTGGCCTGTTCATTGATTACGTTTCGCTGATCTTTTAAGGACTGGACCTCGTTGTTGAATTTGTCCCGCAGCTCCTTGTTCTTCTGCGCTTCTTCAACATATTCCCTGGTCTGGTTGTTCAGGGTGTTCCGTTCCCGTGCGAATTTGCTGGCATTCGCATTGAGCTCATTTCTGTGGTTTTTATGCTGTTCAGACTCGGCAAGAATCTTTTTACGTTTCTCAATCAGTTCATTCAACATGCCCTACCTCCCTCGACTACAACCGGGCGGGTATCTCCGTTAGGAACGGTCTGCAGGATATGGATACAGTCAACTGCGCATACCTTCTGCTCATCAGCACTCATGCCAGGTATGGTAAAAGAGGTATCCCTGCAATGAATGAGTGGCTGTGCGCCAGCATGCACCGCAAATGCGATTTTGCGCGAGCCTTTGTTCAATTGTCTGTCCATCATGTTCGACTCCCGATACCAGAAGGGACGCATGTCCGGATCTCCATAAACGGTCATTCCGGAATAGCCCTTCACACAGCAGACGGTTCCGCGGGTGATAATCCTTCAGGATTTCTATATAGTACACGTTATTCCTTCATTTAATAATTTCCGAAGGAAGGGGCCGGAGTCGCTTGCATGGGGGGAGGATTCTTGACGTCAGATGAGGTGATCCCGGGTATGGCTCCTATACGTTCCTCCTTAACAACAGAACATATTCCTGACAGTATCCTGATTCATCTTTGTAGAGGAAGGCAGAGAGATGGGAGTGCTGGTTCAACAGGAATTTTTATATGAAAATGCCTCCGGCATTTTCATCTTTTATGCGTGTGGCCCACAAAGGAATCATGTTATTTTTTTAAAAACAGGTCAACCAGGTCTTGGACCTGATCTGTCTTGTTGATAGTGGTGGCATCGTCCGGCACAAGGTGGCAGAGTGCCGGAAGGTTGTTGTCGGGGCGGTATCGGTTATGTGCCCTGTCCCGGTTAAAAAAAAGACCGGTCAACTGGACCCGATTCCGCAGATGTATTGGTGGTATGGTCCGGCACAAGGTGGCAGATGTGCCGGGCAGTTGTGAATCAAGGTGGCGTGTTGTTGTTCAGAACCATTCCAGTAAGCTACCTCCGCTCGTGAAGTCCCGTGCCTTGCGGTTCCTGGGGAGCTGGGGGGCCTTCGGGTCCTCCTTCTTTCTGGCATCCTCCTCAAGGACCGACTTGTAAGAGACACGGTTTCCAAGAATCTTTCCGCTCTGGACTCCTGTCATGATGGCCATGACGCGTACCTTGCCTTCCATGTCGTTCCTGACGCGGGCACCCCATATGACATCGGCGTGCGGGTCAAGTTCGTAGGTAAGCGAGGTGGCGATCTCCTCGGCATCCTGCAGGGTCAGGTCACTTCCACCAGTGATGTGGATCAGGCTTCCGGTTGCTCCGCGGTAGTCGACGTCAAGCATCGGGTTGCTCAGGCATTCCCTGACAACGCTCTCAGACTTGTTCTGCTGCTTGCTCTCGCCTACCAGCATCACTGCAACTCCTCCCTTGCTCATGATCGCACGGACATCGGCATAATCGATGTTGATGAGTGACGGCTCAGTGATAGTCTCGGAGATCCCCTTGACCGTCTCTCCCATCAGCTGATCCATCACTGAGAACGCCTGGCCAAGCGGGAGGTTGGGCACAAAGTTTTTCAGGCGGTTGTTGTCGAGCACAATGACCGAGTCGGAGTTTGAAGCGAGCGTCTCCAGCCCCTCTTCTGCGCGGATCAGTCTGGCTTTCTCGACCTGGAAGGGATAGCTGACCATCCCGACCACGATGGCACCCTGCTCTTTTGCGATCTGTGCAACCACCGGGGCCGAACCTGTACCGGTCCCTCCCCCCATGCCTGCCGTGATGAAGACGAGATCGGCGTTCTCCAAAAGAGCCTCAAGGGTAGGGCGTGCCATTTCAGCAGCACGTTTCCCGACATCGGGATAGCCCCCGGCACCAAGTCCCCGTGTCAGGGATTTGCCGATCAGCACTCTCTTGTCTGCCTGGATCATGTCGAGGTGTTGCTTGTCGGTGTTGATGGCAAGTGTCTCCGCGCCGGCAACACCCATGTGGTGGAGACGGTTCACGGTATTGTTCCCGGCTCCACCGCAGCCGATGATCATGATTCGCGGCTGTCCGATGAAGTCATCATCCACACTCTGTGGACTTTTCTGTTCCTTCTCAATTTCTGCGTTTTTGAGCGCTTCATTGATGATACTCTGCATTTCTGACCCTCCTAAACCTTGAATGAAACCTGGTCACTCTCTTTGAGGACACGCCCGCCTTGCCTTTCGATCAGTTGCCGGACAGCATACCTCACTGCTTCAGAGATGGTCGGAAACTCCCCCGCTTCCACCATTTGCTGAAGCATCTCGATCTGATGGTCGGGAAGCCTGAGCGTAATTCGCTGCATTTTTTACTCCTCATGTATGACAATTGTCAGACAATTGTCTGCTAATCATCTGTCAGAGAGCTACCTTTAGTCTGACATTAGATCAGATGATTCCTAAATAAACAGCAATAGTATATATATTTTTTCTTTCTCGTCCCAAATACCTTCTGCATACCTTAATACCCCGGTGCACCCATTTCTGAAGGGAAATTTGAGCGTGAACAACGATATCCCCCACAGAGTAATCCACGGCGGAAAGGTCCGGCAGTTCCAGCAGGAACATGGGAAAAGTGCCATCGATTTCAGTGCGAATCTTAATCCATGGCCCCCAGCTGTCCCCCTCTCTCTACCTGACGATCTCATTTCCAGCTATCCGGATGACCGATATCTCCTCCTCAAGGAGGCTATCGCGGAGAGGTTTCACCGGCCGGTTGAGGAGATCGCGGTAGGAAACGGATCCATTGAACTGATCAGGGTCTTCTGTCAGGCGACCTTATCCCGTGGAGACCACGTATGGATCAGGAATCCCACCTTTGGGGAGTATGAAATGTCAGCACGCCTGGCAGGCGCCATCCCTGCAGGGGAATGGCGACCAGCGGCAGCCGGATTCCTCTGCAATCCGAACAATCCCACCGGAGAACTCCAGAGCAGGCAAGCCGTCCTTGATCTGCTCTCCCCTGCAAAGATCCTTTTTGTCGATGAAGCATTTATCGAGCTCTCCGACATCAACCAGAGCGTTGCCGATGTCAGGGACCCCTCCCTATTCATCTGCCGATCCCTCACGAAGAGCTTCTCAGTTCCCGGAATCCGGTTTGGGTACGGGTTCGGGGACCCAGACCTCATCGAACGGATGGAGATCATACGACCTCCCTGGAGTGTCAACTCGATCGCCGAGCAGTTTGCAATCAGGGCATTTAGCAGGTATGAACAGCTCGAACAGTCCCGGTCCAGGATCCGGGCAGAACGGGAATGGCTCATCTCTGCCCTCCGCACCCTCCCCCTTTCGGTTCATCCCTCCGATACGAATTTTCTGCTCCTGAGCTTCCCGTACGATGTCGCACCCCTCTGCTCTGCTCTCTCCGTAAGGGGCATCCTCGTCCGGGACTGCCATTCATTCGGACTCCCCAGTTCCATCCGGGTAGCGGTCCGGACGAGGGGGGAAAACCGCCTGCTCCTGGAGGCGATCGGTGAATGTATGCGCTGATACTTGCGGGAGGGAGCGGAACACGGCTCAATCTTGGTGAAAAACCACTTGTCACCTTGAACGGAAAGCCGATCATAGAATACGTTATCAAAGCCTTCCATGACGCAGGGTACGAGGTCGTGGTGATCCTGACCGGAAAGACTCCGCACACCCTCAACTGGTGCAGGGCACGGGCCATCCCCTATCTCGTCGCATCAGGAGCCGGGTATATCGAAGATCTTGCCGAAGCGGCAGAGTATCTCGAGATAAGGGATCCTTTCTTTTCCTGTGTTGCCGATCTCCCCTGCCTCAGCCCGGCAACCATCCGCGAGATCAGGGAACACTACCAGAAATCCGGAAAAGAGGCCTGCTCGGTATGGGTGCCCGAGGAGCTGATCAGGAACACAGGCTCCCACCCTTCGTATTCGGGATGCATTGGCCCCATCCTGGCATGTCCGGCCGGCATCAACATACTCCGGGGGGATCTCATGGAGAAACCTCAGGATGAGCTGCAGCTCCTCCTCTGGGAGGAGAGCCTTGCATACAACATCAATACCCGGGAAGAACTGGACAGGGTTCGCCAGCTCTGCCAGGACCGATAAGCCCTCTAAAAACAATACAAACGAGTCAGTTTGGTCAGATTCCCCCGATTACCGGAGAAATAATATAAGCAAGCGCCGCTGATTTATACTTACTATGCAGGTCTCCCGTGAAGTCGAGCTCGAGGGGCACATCATCGACTCGGGCATCATGACAAAGGTCTTTGATCGGATCATGGACAAGGGTGGCAACTTTGAGATTATCACCTTTGAAGTAGGCAAACGGAAGACAGACCCAAGCTATGCACGCCTGAAAGTGAATACCGATACCGAACAGCAGCTCCAGGCGATCCTCTCAGAGATCCACCGGTTCGGTGCCCACCTGCTCTTTGAAGAGGAGATTTCGGTTGCCCCTGCGGAGGGTGATCGTATCGTCCCGAAAGGATTTTACTCGACCACCCACCACCCGACTTCTGTCAAATACCGGGGGCGATGGATCCTGGTTGAGCACATCGAGATGGACTGCACGATCGTGGTCGATCCCGAGGGGAAGTCAGCCCTGTGCACCCCGCTCTCAAAGCTGAAGAAAGGCGATCTTGTGGTGGTTGGTGAAGAGGGAGTGCGGGTGGACCCTCCCGAGCGTCCCCGCCAGCTCTCCAATTTCGAGTTCATGCACGGCACCGTCTCACCCGAACGGCCAAGCGAGACGATCATCGCGAAGGTTGCCGCCGAGATGATCGCACTGAAAGCAAAGGGAGGGAAGATCGGACTCGTGGGGGGACCTGCGATCATCCATACCGGAGCCGCCCGTGCCCTTGCATCGATTATCCGGAAAGGATACATCGATGTCCTCTTTGCCGGCAATGCCCTTGCCACCCATGACATCGAATACAACCTTTACGGGACATCGCTTGGTATGGACATCTGTACAGGAAAACCGGTCACGGGAGGTCATAAGAATCACCTGTATGCCATTTCCGAAGTGATGCGGGCGGGTTCGATAAAAAAAGCGATCGAAACCGGGGTGATCACGGGCGGGATCATGTACGAATGTGTCATGAAGGATATTCCCTTCGTCCTTGCAGGATCTATCCGTGACGACGGTCCGTTGCCTGATGTCATCACTGATGCAGTGGTAGCCCAGGACCAGATTCGTTCTCATGTGGAGGGGTGCGGGATGGTTCTCATGGTAGCCACGCTCCTCCACTCCGTGGCAGTCGGCAACTGCCTCCCCTCCTTTGTAAAAACCATCTGCGTCGACATCAATCCCTCATCCCTGACAAAGCTGATGGACCGCGGGACCATGCAGGCTATCGGGGTGGTAAGCGATGCCGGGACATTCCTGCCCCTCCTCGAAAAGCAGCTCGAGATCCAGGAAGTGCCATCACCGAGTCAGCGGCATGCAGTACGGTTTCTCGAGTGACAGGACCCGCTCCCATTCTTCTTTGCATTCGCATCCCCCGGAAAAGAGCTGGTGAAGCGTCTGGCAATCCGCAGAGAGGTTGTAATCCCGTATTGCCTTGACAATATCATAATCACAGGTCCCGCAATTGTGAGGTCCGCGGGCACGACCCCCTCCTAATGGATCACAGGTGATATGGGCGGGTGCAGAGAGGAGCAATGAAACGACACTCCAGAGATAGGGAGGCCGGTACTCTCCCCGCTTCCAGTAGTATTCGAGCTCGGTATGCTTCTGGACGGTGCAGGGATTCATCGAGATCATATCAGCAATTCCAGTAACGGTCCGGATCGACTCCTCCATGTCCAGGAGCGCCTCCCGTTCCGTGAGAAAGAGCGGCTTTAAAAGGAGATATGCCTTGATCCCGGCGCCCCCCGCTCTTGCGTTATCTGCCGCTTTTTTGAAATCAGAGAACGTAAATCCCTTATCGATCGATTTTTGCCGGATACTGTCATTCAGGGTCTCGAGACCGATGGCTACGTAGAGCGGGGTCGGGTAATCTCCCGAATCGATCGCTGAAATGAAGGCTGCAATCCGTTCAGGGTCAACAAATTCAGGCCGTGTCTCCGCGATGACAAGTTTTCCCCAAAAGATCCGGGCCGCCTCCTCTACCACGCGGGGAGGCACTTCCCCGGGATCGAAGAAACTGCCCGAAGTGTAGAGCTTGACGATCGCAACCCCGGATGGAGGGTAATGCTGGACCACCCAGTGGAGCTGGGAGAGGAGGGCGCCCTCGAGATCGGTCCCCTCCGGGTACCGTTCAAACCGGTAACTGCACATCCTGCAGCGGTTGTGCCGGCACCCCCCGGTCTTCATGATGATGGTGAGCGAGGGGAGGACCTCTCCTTCGTATCGTTCCTCCCCTTTCCAGCATGCGAGCGGCCGTTCCATGATTACAACACCTCTTTCATGGGTCGTGCAGGTTTAAAGCATCAACGGGGACGGCATGCCGGATGGGCAAGGTATTAAGGATGCAGCACAAATTTTTATCCAACTGGTGTCGTTTTTATCCTGACGACAACACCCATGCATTCAGGCGGGATTTATTGATGGACCAGAAGAGACCAGCCTCTCACACCCTGGCGCGAATCGCTCTCGTGGCCCTCCTGTGCCTTGCCCTCTGCGGGGGAGTTGCACAGGCTTATGAACTGATACTCAAGGCGCCCTCGCAGATCCAGAGGGGGATGCCGCTCGTGGTGAACGGAACAAGCAACCTTCCTCCTGGCATCAGCGTCGACATTGTCCTTTATAAATCAGGCCATGTTACCGAGGAACTCGCACGAAAAACGGTCACGCTCCAGGCAAACAATGAATTTTCTGTCGTATTTGACACCACAGGATTTACCAAGGGGGTATACAAGGCGGAGGTGCCTGCCATCTCCGGGTATTCCTACCTGGGGGATTCGGTAACCCTCCGGGTGATCGAGATCATCGACCGCAGCGACGAGATCGTCTTTTCAGCGTTCAGTTCCCAGGAGATGGACGGGACCCTCGATATTGACGGATCCATTGCCGGACTGGCAAATTCGGGGGTCCAGATCGGAGTCACTGGCCCGGGAGGTGAAGCGGTGTTCGGACCGGCCTATGTTAGTGTCAAGTCAGACAGCTCGTTCTCCACAGAGGTCCCTATCACGGGTCCCGGGCAGTATAATATCAGTTTCACCGATGCCAAGGGATACATCGGGACGATTATGGTCACGGTCCGGGAGAAGCCTGTAGCAACCACCCCGCCAACCATCGTCCCCACCACAAATCCGATCCTGTCAGCAAGTGCCTTTGCCTCCAGGGACAAGCCGGCGACTTTCGTAGTGACCACGGGTGGACCAGGGACGATCAGGGCTTTCACCTCGTCAGGGATCGACTGGGTTATCGAGTATACCGATACCGAAGGGAAGACGGTGAAAGTAAACGAAAAAGGTTCGGTGGGAAATGAGGAGATCATCATCGACACCGCTGAGGATGTTCTTGTCCTGAAGGTGTACCCTTACAGTTACGCAGCTGAGGGGGATGTGCTCCTGTCGGCAGATGGGGCGGTGAAGGTGGAGACGTCAGGCCCCGGTACTGCTGCAACCACGCCAGGTACCCCTTCCACGGAAGAAAAATCCTCCCCTCTGCCGGCTATAGGGGTGGTAGCCGCGGTTATTGCCGGGGTTGCACTCGTTGTGATCCGGAGAAACTGGTGATCTTTTTATTATGCTTTGGCATCGCATATACTATATCCGGGCCGGGGTAGTCTAGACCGGTAAGGCGGTGGCCTTGAAAGCCACTGGTGCCATGCACCTCAAGAGTTCAAATCTCTTCCCCGGCGCTCTCACTTTTTTTCCAGAACAGACATCGGTTCTGGCGTTTCTCTGCTGCCACCACCCACACCATTTTTATCCATCATCACCAAAACAAAAGGTATAAATGCGATTGAAAGACGCACTTCCGAAGATGCCAAAGATTGGGACAACCCACTACCTTACGTTCATCGTTTTTCTCGGCATCCTCAATGCCTCGATAGGCCTTGCCTATGTCGAGGCGAAGACCTCGGAGATCACGGTGCTCCATATCGACGGAGCACCAGACAATATCGTCTTTATTGCTGACCCCCACCTGAAACAGGGGAATATCAACTACGTCAATACCATCATCAATGAGATCAACGCCCTTGACCCGTCGATAGTCATGATCGGGGGGGATTTCGTCTACGGGGATGGAGAGGACCTCTCGCTCCAAAAAATATGGGAGGGGATCGATGCTCCTGTCTACGCTGTGCTTGGCAACCATGACTACAAGTCTGGTATCACCTCAACATCCTGGGTAGAAAAGAACCTCGCGGTGAATCATGCCTCGTTCGACAGGGACGATTACAATGTGAGCAGCCTCCGGGATGAGACAACGGATGTTGTCTATGCCGGCCGGCTCACTGACGAGCTCGGGATGAACGGTGTGAGAGTACTCAAAAATGAGTACCTTGTCGTGGATGCAGACGGACAGGAGCTGATCCTTGTCGGTATTGATGACGGCTGGGCAGGAATGGCGGATCCTCCCGATGTCCCGAAAACCTGTGCATTCACTCTCTACCTGATCCATGAGCCTGAATGCCGGGCCAACTGGGATGCTGATCTCATCCTCGCCGGCCATACCCATGGGGGGCAGTTCCTCCCCCAGGACATTCCCATGCCGGGATTCGAGCTCTCCGGGCTCTCTCTTGAGAACGGCGTGAGTACTTACATTACCCGGGGTATAGGGACCTCTAACCTCGGCGTCGAACTGAGGCTCTTTGCCACTCCGGAGATAGTCGTCATCAATCCAACCTGTTCCCCTGAAGAATTATTCCCCGATAAAAAAATTACCCATATAACGCTCCCCTGATCCGTCCTGCCTTTTCCAAGGGGAAATTTTATAGGAGCTGCCATGCCATGCTTTAACATAGCAGGGTGTTTGGATTGGACGCGAAGTTTGCTGTAGGGGCAGTGCTGCTGATCGGCGTCATTCTCATCGCAGGATGTACTCAGCAGCCTCAGGCTGAACAGACCCTCAAGATCGGGGTTGTTGCCTCAATGACCGGATCGGCTAGCACCACCGGAAAAGATATCTGGCAGTCGGCCGTGCTTGCTGTCGAGGAGATCAATGCGGACGGCGGGGTGTACATCAAAGACCTCGGCAGGAAAGTCCCCATAGAGGCAATCCTCGGTGACGATGAATCGACCCGTGAAGGGGGGCAGAAGGCGGTAACCCGGTTGGTTACCGAGGACAAGGTCGATCTCCTTGTCGGGGGATTCTCGAGTGCGGTTGTCTCATCGCACCAGGCGATTGTAAACGAGCACCAGGTTCCCTATATTGTTACCGGGGCATCGAGCCCGATCATCACGCAGCGGACTGACATGCCGACCAGTACCACGTTCCATTACTGTCCGACAACGGATGACTACGGGCGCCAGACCACTCTCTTTGCTAATGAGGTGATCCGTCCCGCCATCAACGAAAAATTTGGCTTCTCATCCGGAAGGCCGCTCAGAATGGCGCTCATCTACCAGGACAGCCCCTATGGGAAGGGAGTGCAGACCGCGGTGATAAACACCATCGAACAGGAGCATCTTCCCATCACGATCGTAGCAAACGAGACCTTCAAGATGGGCGAGACCGATTACCGGACCCTGCTCACCTCGGTCAAGGCGGCACAACCTGATGTTATCTACCCGGCGACGTTCATCAACGAGCAGATCCCCCTTGTCACCCAGGCACGGCGGGATGTAGGGATCAATGCTATCTTCCTTGCGGTAGAGTGCAATGATGATCCTGATTATTATAGCGGAGTGGGACAGTACGGTGACTACTCGGTCATCGAGTCCCGGTTCAGCCCGTACACCATCCCACCCGGGGCGTTAGCCGATAATATTTCCCGGTTCAAGCAGGATTTCGAGAAGAGGTGGGGAGGCTTCCCGGGGATGATGGGAGCATCGACCTATGAAGGGGTCTATATTGCAGCACAGGCGGTTGAAAATGCAGGAACCCGTGACAAGGCTGCGGTGGTTACCGCTCTTCACTCACTTGAGATGCCCGAGATTATCGAGGAGATGGAAGGGGGAGTGATCCGGTTCACCCCCGAGTTCAGGGAGGCCAAATTTGACCTGTACATGGAACAGTTGCGATGGAATGAAACTGCAAGGAACCTTCGGCCGGTAATCGTCTGGCCCGACCATCTCAAGGAAGGGGACTTCATACTTCCTGACTGGTTTGAGGCAGTCTAATTTTATATGAAAATGCCTCCGGCATTTTCATCTTTTATGCTTGTAGCCCTCAAAGGAATCATATTATTTTTTTCATACAGGCAACTCCCGTTTTGTACCGGATGTCAGGATCTGTTTTTTCCGGAAAAACGCTTGCGAGAAACCACTCTCTCCTCTGTATGTGAGAATGATGAGGCCAGAATTAAGGAGGTATACCCACCCCTAAGAAGAAAATACTTCTGAACCCAGGAATGCTGGTTGGCACTCCTCGCCTGAATCATGAACCAGTACATCGCCGGGGATTCCGAATGGCGTGCGGGACCCGGTCGGGTAGCCCTTTTGAATCGTTCCTCCTCAGGATCTTTGCTAGCCAGTTCTTTTTTTGTTGCTATAAGCCACCACAATCATCTCTTTTATCATTTCAGAACAACAATATGAATGCAGGGATCCGACTCTATGTGTATCGCAATACCTGCCGAGGTCATTGAGAAGAAAGAGGGTAATATCGGGATTGTCGATTACGGTGACTTGAGACAGGAAGTGCGGCTTGATCTGGTCGATGTGGAAGTCGGAGAGTTTGTACTCGTCCATGTGGGTTTTGCCATCCAGAGGCTCTCGCGGGAGGAAGGATTTGAGACCCGTGAGATCTTCAGACAGGTATTCGCTGCGATGGAAGAAGAGGCTGAAGGACAGCAGACGTCCTGATTCTATTTTTTTCAAGCGATATGCCTGATCGTCCAGGTGACCCTCCCTTCAACAGCACTATTCTTATGTATTCAAAGAACTGATAGAGTAGTAAAAGGAGAGTATGATATGGATAAAACAGGTGTTGCGAGCCTTATTGGGGGAATTATTCTGCTGGCTCTCGGGGCCTATGCAGTATGGGTATTCCTCCCTGATGTCATCACCGTTCTGAAGGGATCCATAGGGATTATTGCGATTATCATCGGAATCTTCCTGGTAATATTCGGGGCGATTCTCATCAAGGACTGATCACATCTTTTTCTGGTGCATGCAGGGTGACCTGACCGCGATGTCAAATTTTAAGGCCTATAAGGTCATAATTTATCCATATAACAGGATATAATCCCATTTTTATGAGGTGCAACAATGATACGGGAGAAGGTGCTTGTGCTGCTGCTGATCATGTCTCTCTGCGGGAATGTCATCCTTGTATTTTTTAATCCTCTCCTCCCTCCATCCTTTACAGGAACAAACAGCACGTCCGGTTTTGCAGGCATTGACCTTTCTAAAATTTCAGGTCATAATGACTTTATGGTTGACGAGTATGGAAATATCATCGGGATTCCTCCTACCCAGGAAACACCCGGTGTACCCAATCTCACTGTTCCTCGGGGGGATTCTGATCTCTCATCTTCCGATCCGGAAGCAGAAGAACTGAATGAAACGGCTGTCATGATCACTGGTGACCCAACCATGACGCCGACTCCCGAAGTGACGGGGGAGATCCCGCTCGATCCCCTGGTCACCTATGAGAACAAGAAATTCGGGTTCTCTCTTCGCTACCCGAGAAACTGGACCATCAACGAAGCGGCCGCAGGGAGGACCGTCCTTACGCTGACCGCACCGATCGAGAGGGGCTGTGATTCCGAGACCAGCCAGTGCTTTAATTACATCGCCAATTTAACGGTAGAGATTGATCAGAAACCAAAGACACTGATCCTTGAGGACTATTTCAATTCTGCAGTGTCTCAGCTGCAGCTGGATTATTTTATAACAACGACGAGCAAGAGTGCACCCGCGCTTCTTTCTGATACACGAGCCTACCAGATTGAATATTACACCCGCGATAAAAGAGGCAATGCTGACCGGAGATATATGCAGTATTACGCGTTGATGGATGGGAAAGGCTATATCGTCAGCTATTTCGGACCTTACTCCACCTGGGAAAACGTATACGACCATAATAAGCCGGATGCCCAGATGGTGGTGAATTCTTTCACCGTACAAAGGACCTTTAAAACAGCCTGAAGAAGCGGGGAGCAGGGACCTGCCATCCCCCTGATTTTCGCAACGGACCTCGCTAACGATTTCTGTATTATGTCCTTAGGCGCGATCCGTGAAAACCCGGGAAAGCAGCAATGGGCTTACGTCTGAATTCAGGCTGCCATATCAATAAGATTTATAAAATAATCTTAGTAATATAATTAGAACCGACATTTTTTCATGGTGGTTATTCCCCCGGAAGTGATCCATGCGCCCGACCCTGAAAGAAGAACTTGAATTTGCGATCTGGAAGATCACCGGCACCCCGATGAAGTTTTCTGAATACACCATCCCCTATCTGTCACAGGAGATTGCAAAGAAGACTGGTGAGGACCCCGCCGTCGTTAGCCTGAGGCTGATCCAGGAGATGAAGCAGATCATCAACGAAGATGTCGATCGACAGCTGAAAAAGTGTCCTCCCTGTATGAAACGGGCCTGAACATCTCCCCCTGTTTTCGGGTATACGTCATACAAGCGCACGTCCCATACATCCCCTCACATCCTCTTCTCTCCCCCTCCTCCCGTATTACCTTTATCATGCATTCCGAGGGGAGGAGCGTGTAATTGCCATTGAAGAAAACGGGCATTGGGCGGTAGCGGGACGTCCTCCTCGTGACCGGATTATCCGGATGCCACGCGTTCGCCTCCCTGCGCGAAACCGTTGTGAACTCATGTGCCCCGATCAGAATCTCAGCCATCCAGCGCAAAACCTGAATTATGATGGTGTTGAAAATCCCTGTATGCATCAGGTCATGAGAGGTTATGTGGATCTCCTGCGGCTCCATTTCTTTTTTGCATGGCCGGTCCTCTTCTGCTCGGGATACCTCGTTGCCACTTCCGTATACGGTCTCTTCTCGTGGTATGACCTCCTGAAAGTAGCGTTCATCGGTTTCCTTGGATTTGAAGCAGGGTTTGTCCTCAATGACTATGTTGACAGGCATTACGATACCCGGGACATCGAAACCGGAAAGCTGACCAAGTACTGGAGGATGTTTGGGAAGCGACCGATTCCGGAGGGGCTGGTCTCTTCCCGGGAGGCAGTTGTCGTATTTATTGTCCTTGTGACAGCGACCGTCCTCCTCACCGCGACCCTTCCTTTTCCTCATTCGGCATTCGTCTTGCTGATCATGCTCTGCAGTTATGGTGTCGAGGTCTTTTACCAGGTGAGAAAGCGAAACCAGCGTTTCCCTCTTGCACAGCTGGTGGGACGCACCGATTTTGCCCTGTTCCCCGTCGCTGGGTACCTGTGCATCGGCTCTCCCGATATGCTGGCCCTCTTTTACTTCATGTTCTTTTACCCGTTTGCCCAGGCCCACCTTGGAGCAAATGACCTGATCGATGTCGCAAATGACAGGGCACGGGGGATGAATACGGTGGCAACCCTGTACGGGCTTTCGGGAACAGCGCTCTGGATTGCAGGCTTCACTGCAATCCATGTGGTCACCGCAGTCCTCTTCATGACCCGTCTGGGCTGGATAGCAAGGGGGGGAATCGTTCTTGGGCTCTGCCTGCTTCTCGTGGCAAACATGGCGATCAGCAGGGACAGGACCCCGGATACCGGCCTTCGGATGCTTCCGCTCTTCCACATCACTATGCTGATTTATGCCGTGTCGATCGGTCTTGACAGCTTCTTCTGAACGGAAAGAGAAAATTCAGGGTATGCTGCCCGGGAATGCGGTTCGGAGAAACACTATATCCCTCTTCTTTTCGAACACGGGTCAAGTCCCGTCAAAGCGGATCGTACCCATTCCTTTGGAGTGACAGGAAGAAAGGATCTGAAAGGGTGGACTAGCCCTCCCTGATACCCTTCTGTTCTCAGGTGATGCCAGGCTACCGGGCGTATGCCTCTACAAGGTCCCTCGCGGTGATGATCCCTTCCAGGGTCTTCTTCTTCATGAGGATTAGCCTGCGGATGTGTCTTGATGCCATTGTCTTTGCGGCGGCATGGATGCTGATCCCGGCGGGAGCAGTGATCAGCGGCGATGAGGATGCCATGCTCACCGGGGCATCAAGGGGCCTGTTCCGGGCGATGAAGGTGGTGAGGAGATCACGTTCCGTGAATATCCCCAAAGGGTGGTCATCCCTCATGACGAGCAGGCTGCCGATCCGCTCCCTGCCCATGAGACGGGCTGCCTCTTCAACGGTCTCATCCTCCCCGATGCTTTTTAGGTCCCGCGTCATGAATTCATCAACGGTAAGGGACGTCTCGGGAGCATCGGGCATCTCCCGGATGAGGTCTGATGCGGTGATTACCCCTGCAATATCCCCGCACTGGAAGACGGCGAGCCTCCCTTTTCGCCGGATCATGGTCCGTGCCGCTTCCCTGATCTCCAGGTCGGGACAGATCTTGACGAGCGGGTACGACATCACATGGCTGACCTTTGTCGTTCCAATGTCAAGACCCCCTGCCAGGATCTTTGAAAGCAGGTCCCGTTCGGTCACGATCCCGATCGGGGTGCCATATTGCATGACGATCAGGCTCCCGATATGTTTCTCACCCATCTGCTTTGCGGCATCTGCCATGATGGTGTCGGGGGTTGTGATGGCAACCTCCCTGCTCATGATATCCTCCACCTTCAGGTGGCGCTTGTATTCCTTGTAGGCACGGTCGAGCACGCTCGGGAATTCAATACCAGGCTTTTCTGCTGCAACCATTGAAAGTCCCCATTGTGAGGATCAGCTCCAGATGTTTAAAGGTTTCGGAGGTATAACCGCTCATCTGGCATGCCATCCTCTCCTAAAACCACTAAAAAGCCCTGTAAACGCGATATATTGAAAATAAACGTTTAAATATTCTTTTAATCCCATAAAATCAACCGATTACTGGTCCGCAAAAGTCCTTCACAGATTGCATGCACGGGCTTCTTCCGGTTCCATCCGAGTATTCTACTACCTCCTATTTCTCTCGTACAGAACCTCAATAAAGAGATCATTTTTAATCAGATATTTGCGACTATTTTTTGAAATGAAGCGATTTTGTCAATATTATCCATGTGTATAAACACAATTTCCAATCGAAATGCGGTCCCATGTGCAAAATGGGGGAAACGGAGCCCAAAATGGGCTTAATTTTAAGGTGATCCAGGTACCAGAAGTGATCCCGCATTCAGCGCCATCATTCCCCTCATCCCTCGAGGCTATCGGGAACATCTGGTTGCTAATCGCATAAATCGGGGGGCATGAAAAGAGTGCTGCTATGGGGATTCGAACCCCAGTCTTCGGCGTGAAAGGCCGAAATGATTGGCCGGACTACACTATAGCAGCAAAGTTGCTTTATCCTTTTAGATCTTCAACGTAAAAATAATTGTGGATGAGGATGGCGAGGAGTATCACTGGTTGATCGGGGTCCCTTCAGTCTCGGTGACCGTCCTGAACGCTGCCATCAGCTGGCGGGTGACAGGGCCGGGTTTTCCGGTGCCGATCGCACGGCCATCGATCAGGACAATCGGGGCGACCTCAGCCGCAGTGCCCGTGACAAAGACCTCGTCTGCTGAATACATATCGTAATACCCGAGGTTCTGCTCCACCAGGGTAAGGCCGTGTGATTTCGCAATCTCAAGGACTACGGCACGGGTGATCCCCCTGAGGTTGTTCAGCGTTGGCGGGGTGAAGATGATCCCGTTTTTCACAATGAAGATATTGTCGCCCGACCCCTCCGACATATACCCGTTGGTATCAAAGAATATCGCCTCGTCGCCGCCCTTGTAGTTCGCCTCGATCTTGCCGAGGATGTTGTTCAAGTAGTTCAGGCTCTTGACATTCGGCGGGAGTGCTTCGGCAGGGTTCCTCCTGACCGAGACTGTGATCGCCTTGAGGCCCTTCTCATAGAGATCACCGTACATCGCACCCCATTCAACGGCGATCACAATCACCGAGGCTATCGGGCACTTCCTCGGGTCGAGTCCAAGGTCTCCCACACCCCTCGTGACGAGTGGCCGGATATAGCCGTTCGAGAGCTTGTTCCTCCTGAGCACCTCAAGGATGATCCCGGCCATCTCCTCTTTTGGGACCGGGACCTTGAGGTCAATGGTCCGTGCAGAGTCATATAACCGGTCGAGGTGCTCCTGGAGGCGGAAGACCCTGCCGTTGTAGGCACGGATCCCTTCAAAGACCCCGTCCCCATAGAGGAATCCATGGTCAAAGACAGAGATGTGTGCCTCTTCCTTTGGCAGATACTTCCCGTCAATATAGATGATCATACCTGCTAGATTTGGAAGTACTAGTATTTTTTACCTGCTGGTTATCCCCGGGCGCCGGTCCTGCAGGAGGCGATAAAAGACGAGAACATGTTCCGGCTGCTTACCGGGTGAAGGTGGGTGTAGCTCCCGATTGTATTGTCCCGGACGGCACCATCGAGCTGCCCCTTTATCCCTTTGCCACGCGAGAGAAGGTAGGAGAATCGGGTATCCGCCGGGAGATTCACATCAGAGTAATGGAACTCATGGCCCCTGAAATGACCTGCACCGAGCGGATTTCCTCCCTGACTCTCTCCTTCGACATAACTGACAATCCGGCGTGCAGGCATCATCGTTTCACCATCAAAGACCCCGCACATCGCGCAGGACTCCTCCTTGTCTGATCCCTGCCATCCCGCTTTCGTCCGTATCGCCCCGGTGAGGTACATCAGGCCCCCGCATTCGGCGTATATCGGGATGCCCTCCCGCGACCTCTCATGTACCGCATCCCTCATCCGATCGTTTGCCTCGAGTTCATGCAGGAACAGTTCGGGGTATCCCCCTCCGAAGATGTACCCGTCCGCCTCCGGTAGCCGGTCATGGATCGGGCTGAAGGTGACTACCTTTGCCCCGCCAGCCCTGAGGTGGTCAAAGAGATCCGCATAATAGAAGTTAAACGCTTCATCGAGTGCAACTGCGATGGTCGTATCGGGTGCCTCGGCAGGCTCGAACAGGGGATCATGGCCGGGAGGGGTGGGGACCGTGGCTGACAGTCCGAGGAGGAGATCGGGATCGATATGATCCCCCACCATTGCAGTAATGTCCTGGATGCGCCGGAGAAACGCAGGAGCAGTCTTTCCTTCGAGATAGGGCACCAGCCCCAGGTGGCGCATCGCAAGCTCCATGTCAGGCTGGCGTGGTACTGCCCCGATGACCGGGACCCCGCAATGGTGCTCGATCGCCTCGGTAGCCTTCCGGACATGCTGTGGCCCGGAGACATTGTTCAGGATGATCCCCCTGATATCGATCGCCGGGTCAAATGATTGGAATCCCTTCACAATCGCAGCCGCACTCCGGGTGATGCTCCGTGCACTTACCACCAGCACGACCGGTATGTTCAGGAGCTTTGCGACCGCTGCACTGCTCCCCTCATCGCCGAGGGACTCTGCCCCCTCGTAAAGACCCCTGACACCTTCTACAAGGCCACAATCGGATCCCTCCATACCGTGAGCGAAGATCCTGGCAAGGTCTGTTCTTTCCATCACGAAGGTATCCAGGTTACGGCAGGGACGCCCTGTAACCCCGGTGAGGTAGGAGGGATCGATGTAGTCCATGCCCACTTTGAACGTCTGGACCGTCATCTTCTGCGAGAGCAGCGCAGCGATCGCGAGGCTGATGCTGGTCTTCCCGCTCCCTGAACGGTCCCCTGAGATCATCAGGGCTCGCATGACATGCTCCGGAGGATCGCACCAAACTCGCTCTCGACAATATCTTTCACGCCAAGGGTCCGGGGATGGAGATCCACCTCAACGACAACGTGCCGGTGCCCAAGGTCACGGAGTGGCTCGACCTGCCGCGGGCCGTTCGTTATCGAGAAGCATTCGATCCCATCGGTATATTCCCGGGGGATCGCATGCGGAACCCCGACAATGAGCGCAAACTCAGGGTCGAGTTCTGAAAGCCGCTTCCCTGCCGCCTCTCCGTTTGCACCGTACTCATCGAGGGCCCCTAAAAGCCCGGGTTCCAGCCCGCGCCCGGTCATCCCGGCAAGGATCCGCCGGGCATCTTGCCGGACCTTCGGAAGACCCCTGGCTTCAAGGTTTGCAAGATACGTGATGTCGGCACAGGGGCAGATGTCATGGAGCGCCAGGAGTTCATCCGCGAACATGTATGCGGTCTCTTTCTTGGCGTTCATGATCGCAACCCCCCTCTTTCCCGAACCGGCAAGGGCGGCCAGCCTTCCCGCAACAAGATGTTTGAGATCCCCCCGGGAGGGCTCTATATACGGTTTGCAGGCTGCTCCCCGGAGACGCTCCACTTCGTTTGCCATCCCGAGCAGGTATTTCTGGCGTTCGAGTTCATCGGCCGAGATCCATCCTGCCTCAGCGGCGGGTTCAAGGGTGGCGATCACTCCTTCTATGTTCTCGGGGTATCCTGCATGGATCTCGATCGCGATGGTCGGCGTTGAGACGCCCGAGAGGGTTACTGCTGACTTGAGATCCTCACCGATGATCATGGAGACACAGGTGCCCACTACCGCCATCCGGTGAGGGTGGAACTGCTCCTCGGCATACCTGAGGACCCGTTCGAGCGGCTCCTGCCCCCCGAAGATGAACTCGTGGTCAGCGAGCGAGGTGGTCAGCACACGCATCCCGTCCTCTTCAAGGAGCCGAGCATGCTTGAACGAGCATCCTGACGGCCCGTGGAGTACGGCTACATCGACCTCGAGATCGCGGGCTGTATAGAGGGCAGCGACAATCGAACTCGGCCTCGGCTGCATATACTTCATGGCTTCTCTCACCTCCAGCACTTCACAGAAAGGACAATGCTTCCACAGCTGGTAAGGGTACTTGCGATGGAAATTCCCTCGGCAAGGGATCCAGCATAGTGGAACGGGATACCCCTGCATCCGGGATCATCTCCGATCCCGGCATATTCGCTGCCTACCATGATCACCCTGGCAGGTTGGATCTCACCGATCAAAGCCAGGATATCCTCTCTTGGAAATCCCTCGCAGACCGCCCCGGTCTCTTTCCCGGTGACGAGCGTGATCTCCTCTCTGCCGGTAATCTTCCTTGCGTACTGCACTGCAGACCGGGTGGTCAGTGCACTGGTCCCTGAATTGGAATTGTCAATGATCCTGATCCCTCCTTCGGATGTCTGGGACATCCTGCCCGGGATGGCCTGAAACGTTGCGAGCCGTGACGGGTCGCCCCCCAGATCACACCCGGCAGCGGCAGCGAGCTGCAGGGGTATCCGGTAACTTTCGAGCAGGAGGAGCGGGGATCCAAAGGTCCCGGTCATTCCCCCGCATTCATACCGGCACACCTCTCCATCAGTGACAGTGACCGATTCAACGGGCACTGCACCCGGGGCGTCAATTCCAGGGGCTACCAGAAGGTGGGGCAGCCGCTGCCCGGATCGGATCTTCTCGGTGAGGGCCTTCCTTTTTCCACCGGCGAAAAGGTAATCCTCCGATGAGGTGATGATCCCATACTCCCCTGCACCCGTGCACCCGAGGGAGACCTCGCTGATGCACCAACCCCCGATACGCAGCGCCTCTTCTGCCGCCGGGACAAGGGAGGAGGGGGTAATACTCTTCTTCCAGAGAAGCTCCTTTTCCGGGAAACGGTAGGTTCCGATGGAAGTATGGAGGATGCCCGGCCCCTTCATGACATGGGCAAGTGCACAGGCAGTGGTCGTCTTGCCCCTGGCCCCCGTGATCTCGATGAACGGTGCAGGCCTGTCCTTTCCGATGATCCACCTTACCGCATCGTGGTGTGAGATGACGGGGACCGTAAGCGACCGGAGCAGCGGGTGCCATGGATCGAGGTGAACCGGTGCAATTGCCAGGTCATACGACCGCTCTGCTGCGGTTGCGGCATCTATCCCCGCCTTTCCTCGGTAAACATCGACCACGTCGGTGAAATGGCCCCTGCCGTTCAGGTATCCTGCGATGTCAAGACCGCCATGGATCGTGTCGATGACAAGAATTCGCATGAAGGATTACAGGGTTGAGAGCACCCGTTCGGCATTCTTTATCATCAGGTCAGCAAGAAGCGGGTCGCTGCCGATGGGATCAGCATAGAGGAGGGGGATGTTCTTTCCGTTCATGGCAAACTGCCCCTTTGTCTCCCCGCCCGATAGCCCTATAATCTCCGGGATATCCTGCAGGATATGCACCCCTTTGGCAAGGAACAGCGGCACGACAACCAGCACTTCGATCGGCTCATTCCGGAACGCATCCATGGAGTCCTTGATGGAGGGGGAGTTCATGTTCATAAATCCGCATTTTACGATAAAATCCGGATATCGCCTGGCAATAAGCCCGGCAGTCTCTTCGACAAGTTCCTTATTATACGGGAGTTTACTTCCATGGCCCACAAGGAGGATGCCCTTCTTACTCATATGGTAATACGTTGTGCTGATGGACGTAAAACAATTGCCAATTTTCCCCCCGAACATTCCAGGCAGCACCTCAAAATGCAGGAATCCGCAGGCACTGGAGGGGGGGAAGAAAGGATTTTTATACCATTTTTTGTATAATCCTTCCGGTTTATTTTTAAGGTATTCAAACGATTTATAATCCCATACAATGGATCATCTACTGCATTCGGTGTAATTTTGATACCTGTCCAGCGTGTTACATATGGAAAATAACGAATATTTCCGAAGGTTTGGAATCATTCTCAATCGTAGGGTGGTAAAGACTCCCCTTGCCATAGCATCAATGGCCGGAATCGTGGACGCCACGTATGTGCTCGAGCGGGAGGCGCATGTCGGAGCTGCCTTTATCGGGGGATACTCCATCGATGAAAAGACGCTCGCTGCCAGCCATGAGATCGCGGCAAAAGGGAGAAAGGAGTTCCTCTGTGATGACCCGCTCAAGGAGATCGCTGAGCAGGTCCGGCAGCTCCGCAGGAGTGATGTTGTGACCGGAGTCAATATGAGGGGGAGCCGCCCTGACTCGTTCCGGGAGGCCGCCCGGCAGCTCGGAGACGAGGTGATCTATGAGATCGATGCCCACTGCCGCCAGGAGCCGATGAAACAGGCCGGGGTCGGTGAATATTACCTCCATCATCCTGATGAACTTGTCCTGTGCGTACAGACGCTCAAGTCCGAAGGGGTCGTTGTCTCTGTGAAGATCCGGGCAGGGATACATTCCAACGATGCAGCTCTGGCACAGCTTCTCTGGAAAGCCGGCGCCGATATCCTTCATGTCGACCTGATGGACTTTGGATACCAGAAGATCCGGCAGATGCGGAACAACTGCCCCATCTTCATCATCGCAAACAATTCCATGCATACCTTTGAACGGATGAAAGAGATGCTCTCCCATGGTGCAGACATGGTCTCGCTCGCGCGGAAAGCCGACGAGCGGACGCTTGGAGGCCTCGATGCTGCCATATCCCGGTATGCTGATGAGCATGGCTGGTACAACTCCCCAAAACAGCTCTGCAGGGGTGGGGATCTCCGTTCCCTCGCGTTCTGCTGCATGCCGGTCAAGAACTGCCCCCTTATACCGACCCTGGAAAAGGCAGGGGTGACAAGGGAAGAATACATGAAGCTGAAGCAGGAATACGTCAAAGATACCCCCCTGGCCGAGGGGAAACAGACCTGTTTTGGCAGCCTGGCCTGGTGCTGCAAGGATTCCTCTCCCTGCATGTTCCGCGATCTCACGATACGGCAGGCAGGCCTGACCAACAGCGAGTACATGCGGAAGAAACGGGAACTTTCAGAGAAACTGATGCACTGGTTGTTTTATGAACGGGCAACCGATGACACGTGCTGACCGTGCGCAACTTGCGATGATGCTCGAGGTCTGCGCTTTCCCCAAACCGGGAAACGTGGACCGGTGCCATGACTATGCCGAGACCCGGCTCGAACATTTCCTTGCATCGACCATCCTTTCACGCAAAGCGCTCGAAAGGGCGGAGCAGTGCGAAGGGGGGATCGGGGACATCATCCTCGATGCAGTCGGACGAACCAACGTCCATTCGGGGGGGAACACCCATTTCGGGGCTTTTATCCTGCTGATCCCCCTTCTCTGCGGGGGGGATATCCCCGGTGCCTGCCGTATCATATCAGAGACTACTGTCGAAGATGCTATCCTCTTTTACCGGGCTTTTGGAAAAACGCGGGTCAGGGTGTTGAAGGACGATGAGCTTGATGTGAACGATCCACGCGCTACCGATGAACTCAGAGAACGCCGGATGACGTTATACGATGTCATGCTGTATTCTGCCAAACATGACATGGTTGCCCGTGAATGGATCAACGGATTTGCCCTTACCCGGCGAGGGGCCGATCTCCTCAAATCCCATCATGGGGGATGCGGGGCTGTGGTGGGAACGTTCATGGATCTCCTGTCCACCGAACCTGATACGTTCATCATCAAGAAGCATGGCCGAGACGTCGCCTGGGAGGTCATGAGAAAGGCACGGGAGGTAAGGGAAGGAATCCGCGACATCGCCCGGTTCGACCAGGAATTGATCGATAGCGGCATAAATCCCGGCTCAATCGCAGATATTATCATTGCCTCCCTCTATATCGCTCTGGGTGAAGGATGGCAATGGGACTATTGAGAGAGGGGATCAACGAGGTTATCGCCACCACCTGCCGGAATGCGGCACCCATGGGCATCATCTACCGGAACGGAGTGGCGCGGATGGTGGTATTCTGGGGAAGTCATACTGCCGAGCGGATAAGGGAGCACGGCTGGGTCGTGGCAAATTTTCTCTACGACCCGGTGGTCTATGTGAAAACAGCCTTTGAAGATCTGCCGCCGGAAGATTTTATCGATGAACAGGTGGGGGAGATTGCCGTCCAGCGACTTTCCGGGGTGGAAGCCTGGGCAGCCTACCAGGCCGAGATTGACCAGGAAACCAATGAGGCTCTGATCGTCACCCTCACTCTCCTGAAAGAGACGATCTGCAGCCTAGCCCTGCACCCGGTCAATCGTGGTTTCAACAGTATCATCGATGCGACCGTTCACGCGACCCGGTTCCAGCAATCCCGCGACCCCCATCTCCACGACCTGATCCGGCACCATGCCTCACTTGTCAGGAAATGCGGCGGTGCGCGCGAGCTGCAAGCGCTCGAGCTCCTCTCTACCTATCTGGATTTCGGGGACGAAGAATAATCCTGCACCTCACCACCTATTCTCCCGGCTCTTTTCTGTTTGATACAACAGAGGTTTGAAACACCAGGAGACCCGGGAAGGCAGGGCCTGCACCTCTGATGCAGTGTCACGGTTCCTGGCTTAGGACTGCCAGCATTCTGATCCCTGTTCAGGCCAGGTGAGCCCGTAGTCCAAAAAAAAAACATGATTCCTTTGAAGGCCACAAGCATAAAAGATGAAAATGCCGGAGGCATTTTCATATAAACCTCCTATGAGCCCCGATTTCGGGATACAGGCATAAATTATGAAAATTACGAAGTGATTCTCATTGGAAAAAGGATGAACCGGTATCAGCAGACCCTCGGGACGGGATCCCCGATCGGAGGTTCGATGAAGCGTTCGCCCCCCACCGCGGTCTCCATAATCACATGGGCCCCCTCCGTTACCCTGCCGATGATTGCGGCGTCGTACCCGTAGTGGTGTGATTTGATTGCGGCGAGAATTGCCTCTGCCTCCTCTGCGGGGACCCCCATCACGACTTTTCCCTCGTTTGCAACCTGCAGGGGATCAATCCCAAGCATCATCGAGGCGCTCTTCACGCTCTTCCGCAGTGGCACCTGCTCCTCATCGATGCGGATTGAGACCCTGCTCTTCCTTGCCATCTCGTTGATCGCACTGGCAAATCCTCCCCGGGTAGGGTCCTTCATGGCATGAATGGTCCCTGCCTCAAGGGCACGGGAGACCAGGCCCCAGAGTGGGGCGACATCGGATCGGATCTGCTCTCCGAATGACAGGCCTGCCCGTTCTGCCATGATGGCAAGCCCATGGTCACCGAGCGTCCCGCTTACTATGATCACATCACCTGGCAGGAGCCCCGAGTCCCTGACCGGGGTTCCGGTGATACCAATACCCGCGGTATTGATCACTATCCCGTCCAGGGCACCCTTCTCCAGCACCTTCGTATCCCCTGTCACGAGGCTCGCACCGGATTCGCCGAGGGCGGCATCCATGGACTGTACGATCCGCTCAAGGTCCGCTACTTCAAATCCCTCTTCGATGATCATACCGCAGGAGAGCGCAAGCGGCCTGCCACCCATCATGGCGAGGTCATTGATCGTTCCGCAGATGGATATCCTCCCGATATCCCCTCCTGGGAAGAAGATGGGCCGGACGACGTGGGAATCCGTGGTGAAGACGATGTTCAGCCCATCTACGGGGATGACTGCCCCGTCATCAAGCGCCTCGAGGCCGATCCCCCCTGCATTGTTGTGCTCTATCCTCGTCAGGACCTTGAGGAGTTCCCCCATCACTTCACCGCCGGCCCCATGCATCAGGCTGACTTTCATCTACTCATCCACCTCTATCTCGATATGGGTGACCACAATCTCCCTGCCCCGCACCAGCTCAGGGAGCGCCCCGCATCCCGGACAGATGAACTTTTCACTTCCCCGGTACCCACAGATACACCGTGTCTCCGGGGGGATCTGCGTACTCTCGAGGACTGCCCCGCGTAAGACCGGATCTTCTTCGATGAGAGTGTCGAACAGGAACTGTACCTGTTCGGGACTGACCATCGACATCTCGCCGATATCAACGCACACTCTCTTCACCTGCCTGGCATGGTGATCGCGGGCTGTCTTCTGTGCCGTCTTAAAAATATCGTATGCAATTCCAAACTCGTGCATGTTTTCAACCAGATAAAGAGGATTTCCCCGGCCGCGTGCCGGGAAATGCACCGGGAGCGTCCGGGTGCGGAGGCGGCAGGAGGACCGTATTCCTGTACAGTTCTGCCGGAACCGCAATAAATGATCGTATCGTGCCGGTATACCTCCGCCGGGGAATTCTTCATATAGTCCTGTTCCAAAGAGTAGTAGCGGCGAAGGTACACTCCCATGCTGGATTTTTTGCTGCATATTGACCAGAACCTCGCCGGGCTGATAACCACCTTTGGTCCGGGTGCCTATCTGATCCTCTTCCTGATTCTCTTTCTCGAGACCGGGTGCATCCTTACGGTATTTCTGCCCGGGGACTCGCTCCTCTTTGTGGCTGGTGCAGGGGCAGCATCAGGCCTCTTCTCCCTCTCCTGGTTGATCATCATCTTCTTCCTTGCGGGGGTGGCTGGCGACCTCCTGAACTATTGGCTCGGACACCATATCGGGCTGAACGTCTTCAGGCAACGGTTCCCTGACCTCGTAAAGGAAGAATACATCGATCGGACGAGCCTGTATTTTGAGCGGTTCGGGAAGAAGACGATCTTTATTGGGCGGTTCATCCCGGTGGTCAGGACATTTGCCCCCTTCCTTGCCGGCATCGGCACCATGGATTGCCGCGATTTCCTGCTGTACAACGTCATATCCGCGTTCTGCTGGTCTGTGGCCATCACGGGGGCCGGGTATATCCTTGGATCGATCCCCTGGATACAGGAGCATATCGGCCTGATCATCCTGATCACCATTGTGTTCATCCTGGCGACGATCATCGTTATCATCCTGGCGTCTGCCCATGGGCTTTTGAGGGCAAAGAGAGGAGAAAAGAACGGGGGATGACTCCCTCCTGCCCTGAGAGGGAGACTGGCGGGGACCCTAACAGGCGTGATGGATCATGAGCCCTTCGTTGTCGATCTTTGATTCCACCGTGACCGAGAGGCCGATTTTTTTGACGATCTCTTCAACAAAAGCCCGGTCTTTCTCGGTGATGATGGCAATCGAAGGGCCAACCGAGCTCATGCCGACAAACTCGAGACCGGCTTCTCGGAGCTGGCTCATGTAATGGTAGATCTCGAAGCTGTGGTGCTCCACCTCGGCCCGTTTCGAACCGCGGAACTCGATCTCCCAGATGATATTGCCGATCCGCTTCAGGTTGTCCTCCTCGAGCGCCGGGATCATGTCCATGAGCATGAGATACGCCTTCAGTTCCCTGTCGCGGTAGTCAAGCACTCTTGCCTTGTTCATCAGGAGGTCAAACTCCTTTGTTCCCGCAGATGAGATGTCACTTGGGGGGATGACCACAAAGACATTTTTCCCTTCCGCGAATGGATGGTGGTAGGCCAGCGTCAGCTCATCTCCCATGATTGCCATACCGCCGTAAGTACTGACAGCAGGGCCGACACCGGTCTCGAATGCAAAGGCGATCGTCTCCCCTGCGGTCTCTTCGACGTAATTGTTGCCGACCAGTTTCCTGAGCTGATCCGGCGTGAGGGGAGATCCCACAGCATAGTTGAGTGCGTTGGCAAGCGAGATCATGACGGTACTCGTTGAACCGAGCCCGACATGCTGGTGCTGGTGATCCCGGGCACGGATCCGGAATCCTCCCTTGTACCCGGTCACTTTCCTGAACACCTCTACAAAATGCCGGATGATGCCTTCACGGGAGTAATCAATCTCGATTCCCGATTCCGTGCAGGAGACATCGACGCTGCAGTAAAGCTGGAGGGCAAACCCGAGCCCCCCGCCTCCCGCCCGTCCCGGGGCAAACCGGTTCATATCAAAAACGGTCAGGTGGATCCGTGCTGGTGAACGGACCGTGACCGTGCCTTTTACGGGAGAAAGGGGATAGGAACGTTCGAGCCCAAGGGTTCGGATATTCTCTCCGGGATGAAACGAGATGAACTCGTATTCGACGAGATCGAGATCTCCTCCCCGAATTTTCATGATGGCCATCTACATAACTCTCCTTTCCAGTGACCGATTCTGATCGATCAGAGCATATGTTTCCTGTAGCTCCGGGGGGTCTTAAGGATGTTCATCAACAACCGGTTCGGATAATTCCGGAGTGTATATGGTAAATTTTCCGAGGTTTACCCCTGTGTAATGTCAAGGGGGAGAGTGTCAACCCAATCCACTTCTCTTCTCAGGGATCCTCTTTGTCAGCGCATTGAACCGAAGCCAGGAACCTTCCCCCGAGCTCCAGTGTCCATTAGTCACCGGCAAAGACTCTTCAGGGAACGACCCGTGTACCTTCTGTACCCCAAAAAGGAAGCCGGGCCCTTCTACATCCTAGAGGAACCACGAGAGGACCACGTAAGCAGACCAGGAGAGGGCAAATGCAAGGGGAATGGTCACTACCCATGCCTCCATCATCCGGCGGGTGACCTCCCATTTTACCGCCTTGACACCACGTGTTGCACCGACACCTACGATCGATCCGCTCATCACCTGGGTGGATGATACCGGGATCCCGTAGGTTGTCACCATCGCAAGGACAGCCCCCCCCGATGTTGCAGCGCAGAAACCCTGGTATGGCCGGATTTTGGTGATCTCTTTTGCCAGCTTGTTGATAACTTTCCATCCCCCGAAACTCGTGCCAAGCGCGATCGCGGCGGCTGAGAGGATGATCACCCACATGGGGACCATGAACAACGGGATCAGTCCTCCGGCAAGGAGCAGGGCACAAATAACCCCTACAGCATGCTGCCCGTCGTTGGCACCATGCCCGGCTGCCTGGAACAGGCTTGCGGCGACCTGCAGCGGCTGAAAGATCCGTCTCATCCGATTCTGCCGGGAGAAGCGAAACAGGTGGGAGACCAGGAGATCGAAGAGAAATGCAGCGACGAACCCGATCACGGGAGAGATAAAAATGAAGACGATAATGGCGAGGATCCCGGAAAGAACAAGAAGACCCGCAAGGATCATGAGGGGGATGGTGACCGAGATGCCGAATATCACCCCAAGCACGAGGGCGGGTCTGATCCCTTCCTCAAGATAATATGCCAGGATACTGAGGATCAGGGCTCCGATTCCCGCGCCAGTGAGAGAGAAGAGGACGAGGGCCCTGATCATTGCTGCCGGCGGGAGAATAAGAGCAGAAAGACCAGCAACAGCCACCCCTGTCCCCAGTATCCCGCCAATGAGGGCATGGCTGCTTGAAACAGGCAGCCCGATATGGGTGGCAGCAAGGATGAGCATGATCGAGACCAGCATCGCTACCACGAGAGACACCGGGGTCATAGCACCCGGGACCACCAGCGCGGTACCGATCGTTGCGGCGACAGCGGTGGTGAACACGAACGGGCCGATAAAATTGGCGATCGCTGATGAGACGCTTGCCTTCAGGGGAGAGAGCGCCCTCGTTTCAACGACGGTGGCGATCGAATGGGATGCATCGTTTACGCCATTCACGAAGTTGAGCATGAGTGCGAGGACGATTCCGGTGATGATCAGGAGATCCATCGCGATCAGGCATGGTTCCGTGAGATGTCGGTGAGGGCATGCCCGACATCGTTGTACTTCTCCATCACCCTTGCCATTCCCTCGTAGATGTCCTTGAGCTTGATGATGAGGAGCGGATCTTT
>Ga0209201_1000107_pt1 | contig 130325 bp, 117 predicted proteins | sample AD_UKC055_MetaG_FD_184411 | JGI IMG/M metagenome (GOLD analysis project Ga0209201, IMG submission 184411) | Active sludge microbial communities of municipal wastewater-treating anaerobic digesters from USA - AD_UKC055_MetaG (SPAdes) (version 2) | ecosystem: Engineered > Bioreactor > Anaerobic...
ACGAGATCCTGAAGGAGCTTCTCGCCATCGGCGAGGAACTCGGCATCAAGGAGGAATTGCTGGCGGCCTTCCAGGAAGCGCTGCGCAAGCAGGGGGGCGTGAAGGTCGGCGCGGAAGAGCTGCAAAAGCCGGAAGGTCCCGCGAGCCAGACCGCAAAGGCCAAGGAACAGATCGCGATGCTCGCCGACACCTGGCTCAAGAGCTACCGGCAGGTCAACACGACCCGCCGCTTCCTCGTCGGTCTGGCCGGCGGCTACGGCGTTCCGCAGTCCGACCTGGACCGCTTCATGCACGGCAAGCCGCCCCTGACCGTGGAACCGGCCAAAGACGTGGAAATCGCGCGCGTGAGCCAGGAAGTCATCACGGCGACCTCCAGGGACGTCTCGGCGATCCTGTTCAACTTCAAGGGTCAGTCCCGCGCGCCGAACCCGCTCGACGCGGAGGCGGAAGGCATCCTTTTGCAGTACCTCTACACCGCGCGGATCATCGAGCTCACGTCGGGGATCACCTACGGCATGGTCTCCCTGTGGGCCGGCGGACCGGGCGAAAAGGAGACCCCGCCGGCATTCGCCGACCGCGTCCGCGCGGAGCTGAAGCGGCAGCTCGACTCGAAGCACAAGACGCTGCTGGGCAGCCCGCCGGACTTCACGTCCGTGCTGGACCGTTACTGGACGCTTGCCCGCGGCTACGCCGAGAAGTTCGCCGCGCTGCGGGAGGCCTACGGCGGTGCCTTCCAGATCTCCGTCGAGGGTCCGGCCGAGGTGGAAGCGATGAAGGACGTCATGCTCAAGGTCGTCGCCAAGCGCGACGGCAAGCCCGCGGACGACATGCTGAGAGATGCGCGGGTCGAGTGGACAGTGGACAGAGCGCTCAAGAACACCGGCGCGACCTGGTGGTTCTCACCGCTGGAGGAGACCGTGATGAATATCACCGTCACGGTCACCCGGGAGGTCGCGGGCAGGAAAGTGTCGGCGAGCTCGATCCATCGGCTCACGGTCAAAAAACCAAAGGACGACAAGAAGGATGACAAAAAAGACGACAAGGCGGACGGCAAGAAGGAGGATGACAAGCTCGCTGCAACCTGCTCATTCGAGTACACCGACTGGGGCGAGTGCGTCCGGGCGACGAAGAAGCAGACCCGGAGCGTGAAGGCCAGATCGCCCCAGGGCTGCGTCGAACGCCGGAAGCCGGAGCTGGAGCGGGGCTGCACACCGCCCCCGACGAAGCAGGAAAAACTCCACCAGTACTTCAACTGCCTCTGCCGCTGCTCCAGCGGGTGGGCCGGTCACATCGGCGTCTGGTACGACCCCGAGGGCAAGTCGGTGCCGGAATGCAAGAGCAGCGGCCCCTGCTTCGGGGGCGCAGGCGCCTGGGGCTGCACGAGAAGGCATTTCTTCGTCGGACCGAATGACTGCGGGAAGGGCTGTTGGGAGGGCGCCTTCGGAAAAGGCGGCTACGACCCCGCAAAGGCCGACAAGATGCGCAAGGACGAAAACAAGAAGTACAAGAAGCCCCTCAAGGTTACGATCAAGGCCTCCAAGAACCCCGCCGACTTTGGGGACATCGTCGAGCTGACGGCGGAAACGACGGAAGGCTCCGGCGGCTACAGCTGGGCCTGGGGCGGCTGCGCACAGGACGCCAAGAACGATCGGGCCAAAGTGCTGAACTCGAGGGACTGCAAGCCCTGCACGGCGAGTGTCACCGTGACGGACATGGACGGCGACAGCGCCTCGGCCTCCCTCGAGGTGAAATGCACTGCGCTGCGGGTAAAGCTAACCAAGGAGACCCCGAAGGAGAGCACAATCCCCATCGGCGGCAAGGCGACCTTCCTAGCCGAGGTTTTCTCCGGGGACAAGCCGGCCTCCGGGAGCTTCACGTACCTCTGGGAGCACAACCCCGACGCCCTGTTCGGCGACCCAAAGAACCCGGCCTATGAAACGAAGGGTGGCTCGCAGTCGCGCAACAGGGCTACCTTCAAGAAGCTGGGCACGACACCCGTCTGGGTGTCCGTCCTCAAGGAGGTTGACGGCCGCACGATGACCGTCGGCGAGTCGGGACAGATCCCCATCGAGGCGGTCAGCCCGAAGCTCAAGCTGAGCGTCAGCAAGAAGGAGCCGCTCATCGGCGAGAAGGTGGTCCTCACGGTGCACGAGGAACCCGCCATGAGCAACGACCTCATCACCTTCTGGTGGGAGATCAAGGGTGATGCGGCCAACGCGGGACCCGAGCCGAACATCCCCAATCAGCGCTCCTATTCCTTCAAGCCGAAGAACGCCAAGCCCGTGACGGTCACCGTCCACGCCAAGGCGAAGGAGGACGGGAGCGACCTCGGCCAGACGGATGCCACCGTCAACGCCAAGGGCTACACCGTCACGATCGGCGAGCCCCGCTACCTTGGCCCCAAGCCGAAGGTCTGGAAGTGCGACACCCAGCTGGGGGGTGCCTGTCCCGGCCTCGTGGACGTGGGCGACCAGCAGTTCGCCGTCCACCACGACGTGTTCATGAAGGCCGCGGTCACCCCGGCGCTCTCCGGCGCGAGGTACCGCTGGGCGATCGATCCGGCGGGCAGCTGCGGCATGCCCGGCTCGGGCGACGAGATCAAGATGAACTGCAGCGAGACGGGGACGTACACCGTTGTGCTCAAGGTCGCCAACGGCGACGGCGACCAGGTCGGCGAGGCCTCCCGTTCGGTGACCATCAGCGTCTCGCAGAAGGATCTCGACGGCTCGAAGAAGGCCAAGGAAGCCAGCGACAAGCTGCAGAAGGCCAAGGGCCTGGTGGCCGAGGGCAAGCTCGACGAGGCCATCGCCCTGGCCAACGAGGCCGCAGGCCTCGACCCGAAGAACGCCGAGGCGAAGAGCCTGGCGCAGAAATGGGGCAGCGAGAAGCAGGCGGTCGTGCAGCAACTGGAAAAGACGAAGAAGCTCATCGCGGAAAACCGTTTCGACCAGGCCGAGAAGGAGTTCGCGCCGGCCCGGAATCTCCATCCCAAGTACCCGCCCGTCGTCGAGACGGAGAAGCTGCTCCGGACGAAGAAGGACGAGTACAAGAAGAACGTCACCGACAAGCTTGCCGGCGCCAAGGCGAAGGCCCGCAAGGGCGACTACGACGGGGCGATCAAGGACGCCGAGGAGGCGGCGAAGCTCGACCCGGCCAACAAGGATGCGGCCGCAACGGCCAATACGCTTCGCAAGGAGAAGGAGACGATCCACCAGCAGATCGGCAAGGCGAAGAAGCTGATGGACGAGAACCGGTTTGCCGATGCCCAGAAGGAGCTGATCGTCGCCTCGAATACCAACAGCTATTACCCGCCGGTCCAGCAGGCCAACCAGGAGCTGGGGACGCGCTGGAACAAGTACAACGCCGAGGTGCGCGACAAGGTCTACGAGGTGCGCTCGGCCAACGAGAAGAAGGACTTCGACAAGGCGCTGGCCGTGGCGGCGGCGTGGCGGGCCTCGACGAAGCTCGATGCCTACGCGGAGAAGGAGCTCAAGCAGCAGGAGGACTGGGCGAAGCAGTGGAAGGCCCGGAAGGACAGCCAGATTGCGATCCTGAAGTCCGCTGGCGAGAAGGTGAAGGCCTACGACTACGCCGGGGCCCTCAAGCAGTACGACGAGGGGTTCGCCAATGCCGGCAATGTGTTCAACGGCGCCGAGCCGGAGTACAGGGAGGCAACGGAGCTTCGGAGCCAGGCCTTCACGAAGAACAAGCGGCTCCAGGAGCTGATCCCCTGGGTGCGCAGGGCGGCCGAGGACAAGGAGTCTATGACGGTCGATGCGCTGAACAACACACTGAAGACGGCCGACGAGGCCATCGCGCTGCAGCCGACCAACGAGCAGCTGAAAAAGTGGCGCGCAATGATCGTGGCGCGGGCCGAGAAGACGAAGGCCGACAACGAGCGCATTGCGGCGGGGAGGAAGCATCTCGATGCGGCGGGCAGTGCCGAGAGAAGCTACCTCACGAACGAGTCCGCCATCCAGGCCCGGCAACTCCAGTGGGGCGAGAAGCTCGAGGAGCAGCAGCAGAAATACCTCACGACGGCGATCGAGAACTACCGGGCGAGCCTGCAGTATATCCCCGACGCCAACGTGGAGAAGAAGATCAGGGACCTGCAGGCGACCCTCGAGGGCCGGAAGAAGGTCCTCGAGAACTACCGGCTCTCGGTTGCGCTCAAGAACGAGGCGGACGCGCTCGCCCAGCAGGCGACGAAGGACCCGGACATCCAGTCCGCGGCCCCGAAGTACGACGAGGCCGCTGCAAAGTACCGCAAGAGCCTCTCGCTTTATCGGCCCTCCAACGCCGAGATGATCGAGCGCCAGGCGTGGAACCTCGAGTATGGGAAGCACGACCGCTGGGTCAAGAAGCACTGGGCCGACGGCCAGGCGCTGGAGAAGGAGGCGAAGTACACGGCGGCCCTGGCGGCCTACGACAAGGCCATCGCCTCGTTCCATCCCACGGTCGAGCAGAAGGACCGGATGTGGATCGTCGTCCACGCCCAGGATCTGCGCAACCGGATCAACGGGGCGAAGAACTGGCGGGCCGACGGCGAGGCCAAGCAGAATGCGGGCAGAATCCCCGAGGCGATCGCCAGCTACCGGCAGAGCCTGAAGCTCCTGCCCGATCCGGCCCTGGAGGAGCACGTGCGGATGCTGGAGGGCAAGCAGGCCGAGGCGGGCCAGAAGAAGGCCGCGGCGGACAAACTGTGGCAGGAGGGCACGGCGCTCTTCAACCAGGGGCGGCCGAGCGATGCGCTCGCGAAGTTCAAGGAGAGCCTGGGTTACTGGTCCGATTCCGCTCGGACGAAGTACGTGGCGGACCTGGAAACCCGGCGGGCGAAGGCCGCGGCCCTGCGGGGCGAAGGCTCGGCGCTGCAGAGCCAGAACCGTATCAAAGAGGCCATCGCCAGGTACAAGGAGAGCCTGGCCCACTGGCCCGACCCGGCCCTGACGGCTCACATCGCCGCGCTGGAGAAATCACTCACAGGGGTCAAGCCCCCGACCGGGACGCCCGGCGGCGTCGACGGGACATGGGAAGTCAGTTTCAACAACTACCACGGCAAGATGGAGCTCCAGCGAAGCGCAGGCGGATGGAGCGGGCGGTTGTGGCTCGATGCGCACCAAACGTGGGAGCAGCTGACGAACATCTCCTACGACCCGGGAACGGGGAGGATGGAGTTCACAAGGCCCATCTCCGGGGCGACCCAGCGCTACTCCGGTGTCCTTTCCGGGGACAGGCTCGAGGGGACCTTCACCCAGCAGAATTCCTCTGCGAAATATAGCTGGTGGGCGAAGAGGACCGCGGCAGGGGCCGCCGTGACGGCGGGGAGCGGCGCGACGGGAAGTTCCCCGGGGACGACGGCGCCGGCCGACACCGGCTTCTACCTCGTTGATCTGACGCCCTACGGAGGGAAAAAGTCTGCCGCGAGAACCGTCAAGGGCATTCAGGTGGACGACGGCTCGTGGATCCGACTCAAGGCGACGCACGAGAAGAAACTGCGGCTGGACATCCCGCTGCCCCAGAAAGTATCGGCAAGCGCCGTGGCCGTTGTGAGCAATCTCGATAACGCGCACAACGTGCCGGACAAGATGACGACCACCGTTCTGACCGTTCACACGACCTCGGGGGACCGGAGCTTCGAGATCAAGGCCGGCGTCCACTCCTCGGAGTGGAACCGGGGCGAGACCGGCGGCGCCACCCACGCCTGGCCGAAGGAGACCAACATCGGGGGGCCCCGCTGGATGGCCGTATTCAACCTGCCGGCCGGCAGCGTCGTTACGGGCCTGCGCTTCGATCACCGGGACACGGACAGGAAGTACTACCACGGCGATGCCGCCCCGGGCTTCTGCCTGCGGGGCATCACGCTGGTCGGCTCGCCCGTCTCAACCGTATCCCCGGGCTCGGCGACGACCTCGACAGGCTCCTGGGCCGGGGCCTGGAGAAGCGACCCCGGGCCCGACGGCGAGGTCGTGACCTTCGACCTGTCCCAGGGCGGCAGCCGCCTCACGGGAACCTTCCAGGCCGATGTGCCCTACACGTCGGCAACCGGTGCCCGGCAAAAAGAGTCCTTCCGGGGCACCCTGGAGGGGACCGTGTCGGGCAGCCGCGTGACGGGGACCTTCCGGGAGTCGAGCGACACGAAGCCCACCGGGTCGTTCGAATTCACCATGGCCGCATCGGGAAACCTATTCACGGCGCTGGTGCGGGGAGAGGACACGAGCGACACCTACACGGTCCGCCGCTTCGGTTCCGCCGCTTCTTCCGGATCCGCCGTCAGCTCCGGACAGACGGCGGCGCAGTCCGTCACGGCGGAGATCACGAACCGCTCCGGGGAGAACACGCACATCTTCCCCGACGGCGAGACCTTCGGGCCGGGAAACCGGCTTGCCCCGGGGGAGAAGCGCAAGGTGGCGGTGAGCATGAAAGCCGACGGCTCGGTGACGTTCAAGGCCGGCCGCAACGGACAGGTCATGGCCACGAAGACCTGGCGGGGGGTGCCCGGCGACGCGTCGCGCGTGCCCGTCGTCGTCTTCGACGACGCCAACCCCTACGACAAGTTGACGGTGACCACGGGGCTCCGGTAGTATGGGCTGAAACTGGCTGGACGACAGGTGCGAGGGAGGGTGACACGATGAGAAGGCTCGTTGCGTTTTTCGCGGTAGCATTGGGGTTCCTGTCCGCCGGCAGCCTCTGGGCCTCGGCGCCGGTGAAGGTGACCGTCACGGGATGCGTGGCCGGGGGGGTGCTCGTGACGGAGAAGACCGACTTCGGCACCCATGCCAGCGAGGGCAGGTATCGCATCCGGGCCGTCGCCCCGGGCGGCGCACCGTTCGATCTCGCCCCGCACGAGGGCAAGCGAATCACCCTTGCGGGCCATCTCTTGCCCGGGGACCTGTTCTACGCAGAGGCGGCGTCCCTGCGCGTCTTGGGCCCCTGTGTCGTGACAACGCCGCCGCCCCCGGAATCTTCCCGCGTGTTTCACGAGCCGACCTACAAGGACATCCGCGTCGACCGGTGCTGGAAGTTCGGGGACGAATGCGACCAGGTCGCCGCCGACCGGTTCTGCCGGATGCACGGATACGCCGGGTCCGCGGGCTGGGCGCATGCGCCTCACCGCCCCACGTACGTCATCGGCGACAACCGGATCTGTGACGAGACCTTCTGCGAAGGCTTTACGTACATCCGCTGCTGCGGCTCCCCGTGAGCCGGCGCGGGGCCTTCAGTCCCGGGACGCCTGAGGGGCGACATGGAGAAGGCGAGGGTACCGGCCTTCCAGCCCGCCGACGAGGCCAGGCTTGCGGACACCGTGAAGGACGGCCTGCCCGAGCGGGACAAACGGGAGAAGGGCAGAGGCTGGGGGAGAAACGATGAACAGGTATTCGATGGTTCGGGTCGCAGCACTGCTGATATGTTCAACGATACAGGCGCCTGTGGCGGGGGCCACCCCGCCCGTGCCCGTCGAGACCGTGACGGGATGCGTCAGGGGCGGCCGGATGCTCATCGAGGCACCCGAGCGCTTCAAACGGGAGCGGCCGCTGAAGATCAGCCCCTGCACGAACATCCCCTTCGATATTCGGCGCTTCGAGGGTAAGGAGATCCGCGCCACGGCCGGCATCGACCTTTACAACGGCGCCTTCGTGTGCCCGCGGGATGTCGTGGTCCTGGGAGACTGCAAGCCCGAATCGGTTGCCGCCCCGGCGAAGAAGGCTCTCCCCCGGCAGATCAGCGACGACGAGGCCGACGAGATCGTCTGGGCCCTGCCGGAGGTGCAGGGCATGATCCGGCGTATGGAGGGGACGAAGGCGGCGCCCTTCTCGATGATCACGGGGTACCCGAACCCGGAGGCCGAGCCGGGTAAGCCGGGCGCCTTCTACGAAGTGTACGTCGGCGAGCGGCATGAAACCCACACGGTGCGGGTCCTGACGGTGGTTGTCGACGCTTACAGCGGGAAGGTGTCCGTCTACGACGAGGCGGCCGACAGGGTCATCCCCATCGAGGAGTACCGGAAGAGGACGCTCAAGTGAGCTGCCGTGGCGGCGCGATCCCCGGGGCCGGGAAATCCGGCCCGGAACCCCGCCCGATCCGATCATCAATGACGCCGCCGGGCTCTCCGGGGCGGCCGGAATCCCTGTTCGTTCAGCCTTTCCGGGGGAACCAGGGCACAAAGGCGCTGGTGCGTCGCCGGTAGTCCGCGAAGGCGGGATTTTTCTCCATGAACCTCTCCGTCATGGGGACGCCGGAGACGAAGAGAATGATGTAGGTGATGGTCAGCGGCCCGATGATGGAGGCCCATCCCCAGGGCACCGAGAGGGCCACGAGGTAAAGACCCCACCACATCGTGACCTCGCCGAAGTAGTTGGGGTGTCTCGAGTACCGCCAGAGCCCGCGATCCATGATCTTTCCCCGGTTTGCAGGGTCCTCGATGAACCGGTCCAATTGCCGGTCCGCGACGGACTCGAAGGCGAATCCCGCCAGCCAGACCACCACCCCCAGCAGATCCAGCGCATTCAAAGGGCCCGCCGCAAAGGTGTTGATGAACAGCACGGGGGTGACGTTGAGCAGGAGGATGGCCCCCTGGAGCAGGAAGACCTGTAGATAGCTCCGGATCACGAAGGACGACCCCCATTCCTCCCGCCATTTCCGGTATCGCTCGTCCTCCCCTCTCCCCCGGTTGCGCAGGTGGATCCGGACGGCGAGTCGAAGCCCCCAGCACAGCACCAGCAGGTTGGCGACCCACTGACGGGCGGAAAAGGAGCCGTAGAGAAAGAGTGTGACCCAGGCCGCGAGGATGAACCCCGGCCCCCAGGCCACATCGGCGATGCTGTTGTCTTTTCGCCCGAGGGCGACCAGGAAAAGGGCCGTCATGTACGCGAACAGGACCGCCGCCGCGGTGAAAAGAGTGTCCAGCAGGGCCATCGGGTCACCTCATGGCATACCGCATTCGGCCGAAGGGCCCGGTGCCCGCCGGCACGCCGAAGCCGCACGGGCTTCCCGCTCAGGGCATGAGCCACCGGCCGATCCCGTAGCTTGCGGCCGAAACGCTGGCAGTCAGGACAACGCCCCAGAGGATGTCCACGACGACGACCTTGACCGGCCAGTCCTTCAGGGTCGCCAGGTTGGTCAGGTCGTAGGTGGCGTAGGCGAAAAAGCCGAAAAGTCCGCCCAGAACGGCTGCCTGCGGCAGCGACCGGTCCTCCAGGGCCGGCAGGGTCGCAAAGATCAGGATCCCGAGAATGTAGAGCAGGTAGAAAAGAATTGCGGCCGCCCAGTTGACGTTCGGCCTCAGGAGCGGGCCCAGGTGGCTGCGGTAGAACGTCCGGGCCGCAAACCCGAGCCAGACCATGTCGATGGCGAAGAACACGGGCACGGTCAGCAAGTACAGATAGATCACGTCCATGGGGGCACCTCCGGGAATCCGGGGTAAGGATGGCCCGATTCCGCGACCGTGCAGGCCGCAATCACCGCGCTTCGGCCCGGCGGGTTGCGTGACCGGCTCTGCCGGTTCCGTTCTATTCAGTAAGGTCGCGCGGCTGCGTTGTCAAGGGATACTTGACGGCGTGATCCGGGAGCATCCCCCGTCCGGCGAAAAAATGGGGGCGGTCATGCCGACCGCCCCCTCTGTTTTCAAAACCTCTTGCCTTCAGCCTTGAGCCTTTTTCACGTCACCCTCATCTCCTCTCTCTTTTCCCGATGCCCGATGCCCGATGACCGGTGCCTATTTGATCGGCCACTCCCCGCGCTCCTTCAGCACCTCGCGGTAGACGTGCAGGGCGTCGTTGACGGCGGGCATGCCGGCGTAGGTCGAGAGCTGGAAAATGATTTCGGCGATCTTCCGGGGGTCGCAGCCCACGTTGAGGGCCGCGTTGACATGGAGCTTGAACTCCTCCGTGGCGCGCAGGGCCGCCAGCATGGCGATGGCCGCGTACTGCCGCTCAGGCAGGGTCAGCACGGTGCGGGAGTACAGATTTCCGGTGATGTGCCGGGAGAGGTCGTTGGCCAGCTCCTTGTCGAACTGGCGCCACATCAGGAAGGGCGGGTCCATCTTGATGCCTTTCCCGAACAGTTTCGATGCCGTCTCCTGCGTCCTCTTGTTGATGTCGTCGCTCACGATCCTACCTCCTCCTTGAGTTCTATAAATGGTTTTGCAACCGCATGGTCCAGGGACGCCCGATTCCTATTTGAAATCCTCACGGGTGTCAAGGGTGAAAACGGCGCGCCTCACTTCACCACGTACACGTCCCGGTCGCGGTCCTGCAGGATCAGGTAGTGGACCCCCTGCTTGGCCTTGTCGACGCCGTTGAAGTGCATCTCGCCCTCCAGGCGGCACGTCGCGCAGCTGCGGCTCGGGATGATGACGGCGTAGACGCGGTTGCCGGTGCTCGCCATGGAGTTGACGGCGATGAAGCCCCCGCAGTCCTCGCAGATCCGAACCGTCTCCTCCTGCTGCTCCCGGATCCCGTCGGTGTCGTAGTAGATGTTGCGGTTGCGCCGGGCGTATCGCGCGCCCTTGACGATCTCCTTCTTGAACGCGCGGCGCTTCCGCCAGAGCTCGAGGACGTCCTTCGACACCTCGCGGATGTACCGGGTGATCTCGTCGGACTGGCGGATCGCCCCGGGGTTGTAGTCCGGCTCGCGGACGTGGCTGTAGTCGAGCCCCGCCATGGCGAGGATGATCCCCACGTTGACGTAGGGCAGGGCCCCCTCGATGGAGTAGCCGCCCTCCAGGACCGCGATGTCGGGGTTGAGCCGCTCGTTGAGCCTGGCGTATCCCTGGGCGGAGAAGCGCATGTTCGTGATGGGGTCCGTGTAATGGTTGTCCTGGCCCGCCGAGTTGATGACGAGGTCGGGCTTGAACTCCTGCAGGATGGGCAGGATGACCTCCTCGAGCACGTAGAGGAACCCCTCGTCGGAGGTCTCCGGCGGCAGGGGGATGTTGATCGTCGTCCCCAGGGCGTTGGGCCCGCCGAACTCGTCGGGGAAGCCCGAGCCGGGGTAGAGGGTCCTGCCGTCCTGGTGGATGGAGATGCAGAGCGTGTCGGGGTCGTGCCAGTAGATGTCCTGGGTGCCGTCGCCGTGGTGGCAGTCCGTGTCGATGACGGCCACGCGCCTGTGGCCGTGCCTGCGGCGGAGGTGCTCGATCATGACGGCCTCGATGTTGATGTTGCAGAACCCGCGGGCGCCGTGGACGACGCGCATGGCGTGGTGCCCCGGGGGGCGCACCAGCGCGAAGGCGTTGTCCACCTCGCCGGTGAGCACCTTCTCGGCCGCTGTGATGGCGCCTCCCGCCGAGATGAGGTGGCTCTCGGTGATGACGCTTTTCGCGTCGGGGACGCAGATGTGGATGCGGTCGATGTCCTCGATCGCGGCCAGGCCCGGCTTGTACTCCACGATGTTCTCGAAGTCCAGGAGGCCCTCCTCGAAGACCTGGTCCTGCGTGTACAGCAGGCGCTCCTCCCGCTCGGGGTGGGTGGGCGAGATGGCCCAGTCGAAGGCGGGGAAGAAGACGAGGCCCGTTTTCCTGAGTCGCTTCATGACCGCACCCCCCCTTCCCCGAGCCGCGCGATGAGGCCCGGCTTCACCTGGGCCTTCAGGCGGATGTTCTTCCCGGTCGCGTAATAGCCCCGCACCATGTTGAACTCCTGGTCCTCGACGATCTCCGTCTCGATCTCCGCCTCCCGGGCGCCGAGCCTGCGGGCGCGCTCCCGGAGCTTCTCCATGCAGATCCGCAGAACGTCCCTGCGGGTGAAGTGGGCGGGGATCTTCATCTCGAGGCCCTCCTCGGCGATGGTGAGGCTGCCCCGCTCCGTCTCGGCCAGGATCGTGATCTCCGCCGTCGTCCTGGCCAGGGCCGCCCCGCAGGCATTGGCCACCTCGGCGTTGGGGGGGATCACAACCCCGCAGCCCAGCATCTCGCCCAGCCGCGACGCCACGGCCCCCGCGGGCCCGCCGACGATGAACAGCCGCGAGGGGCGGAGTTTCTTGCCCTCCAGCAGCTCGTGGATCGTGTAGACGGGCTTGTTGTTGACCTCCTCGACCATGGCGCCGACGGCCGCGGCGATGTCGCGGCAGGTCTTCTCGAAGACGGCCCGGGCCGCCGCCTCCACGGAGAGGCGCATCTTGCCGGCGATCTCCGCCACGGCCTCCTGCGCCTTGTCCCGGTCCCCGATCGGCGTGAGCCCCAGCACGATCATGGCGTCCGTCGGGGTCGGGAAGGGTCCGCCGAAGGCCGCTGCGGGCCCCTCGCGCCGGGGCCCGAGGATGAGCCGGCCGTCGTCCACGCGGACCCGGCTGTCGCCGCCGAGGCCGATGGATCGGGTCTTGAGGCCGCGGATGAGCGTCTTGTGCCCCTCGATGGTCACGCCCAGCGGCTCGAGCAGGGGCACGCCGTCGGCCAGCAGGGCGATGTCCGTCGTCGTGCCGCCCATGTCGACGGCGACGCCGTCGGCGCCGGAGCACTCCGCAAGGCTCAGGATGCCCATGACGCTTGCCGCCGGTCCCGAGAGAATGGTCTGGACGGGCTGTTCGGCCGACCGGCGGATCTCGAAGGTCCCGCCGTCGGCCTTGAGGATGTAGATGGGGGCCGTGATGCCCGTGCGGGCCGCAAACGCGAGGATCTCCTCCACGAAGCGGCTGTAGAGATCGAAGACCGAGGCGTTGAGGTAGGTCGTGGCGATGCGCCGGCGGAAATTCAGGTTGCCCGACATGCGGTGCCCGAGGGAGATGTGCCGGAAGTCGCCCCGTACGAGATCGGTGATCGCGTTTTCGTGCGAGGGGTTGCGGGTGCTGAACTTTCCCACGACGCCGAGATGCGAGATGCCCGCCGCCTTGAGCTCCGCTGCGGCCCCGGTGATCTCCCCCTTCTTGAGCGGGGCGACCTCGATGCCCCGGTTGCTCACGTAACCGGAGACGAAGCGCGTGTCGTCGTTGACCCGGAGCGCCTCGGGGGCAAGCCCCGGGCCGCTTGCCACGATCATGCCCACGCGGTCGGTCTTTCCCTGGACGATGGCGTTGGTGGAGAGAGTCGTGCTGAAGACGACCCGTTCCAGCGTGGAGAGGTCCTCGCCGTGCAGGATCTCGTCCATCACGCCGACAAGCGACGAGACGAGGTGAAGCTGGTCGGTGGGGACTTTGGCTTTCTTCCGGACCTGGAAATTCTCGAGGAGGACGGCGTCCGTGTGGGTGCCCCCCACGTCGATGCCGAGAATCATGGAAACTCCTTTGGCGTCCGGCGGAGGGCTCGAGGCGTTCGGAAAGCAGAGCCCCAAAACAGAAAAGGCCAAAGGCCTTGTGCCCTTAGCCTTATGCCCCGCGCCTTTTGCCTGTCCATGTAACATAAGCCGGTGCCGGCGTCAATTCATCCTTCGCCTTTTCATCGTGCCCGTTCTGCGCTATAAGGAGGCGGACGGCCCGGAATCGAATCGCAAGGAGTGAAGGGCCCCGCCCGCGGGGCGGGGCTTTTCGGCAAGGAAAGAATCAAACAGGATTGCGCGCCCTGACCCCGCCTGCCGGGCGGGTCCTGCGGGCGCCCCCGGTCATGCTCTCGCGCTACCAGCCCTTTCTTGAGATCCTGCTCGAGCTTGCGCCGGACCTCCACGTGGCCGGGGGGGCCGTGAGGGACCGCCTGCTGGGGATCCCCGTCGCCGACGTGGACCTCGTTTTCGCCCCCGGGCAGGAGGGGATCGCCTCGCGGTTCGCGGAGAGGGCGGGGGCGACGCGAATCGCCTTCCGGGAAGGCGAGCCGGGCCGTTCGACGGAGCGCGTCGTGGTCCGGTCGGGGGAAGACACCCTGGTGTTTGATTTCACCCTGCGGCGCGGCGCCTCCATCGAGGAGGATCTCTCCGGGCGGGATTTCACGGTCGCGGCCATAGCCCTGCCGCTCGGTGCGTTTCTCGAGGGGGATTTCACCCGGCTCGTCGATCCCCTCGGGGGGCGGGAGGCCATCCGGGACCGGGAGATCCGCGCCGTCTCCGACGGGGCTTTCCGCCGGGACCCCCTGCGGCTTCTGCGGGCCTTCCGCCTTGCCGCCGAGCTCGGGTTCTCGATCGACGCGGGTACGCGGGCACGGATCGAGCGCGACAGCGCGCTTCTCGCCGGCGTCGCGGGCGAACGGGTCCGCGACGAGGTCTTCCGGATCCTGGCCGTCAACCCCTGCCGCCCCTTCATCGAGGCCATGGACCGCGCCGGTCTGCTGGAAGGGGTCTTCCCGGGGCTCCGTGCCATGAGGGGCGTCGAGCAGAACGGCTACCACGCCTTGGACGTGTGGTCCCACACGATGCTCTGCCTCGGGGAGCTCGAAGCCCTTCTCGAAAACCCCCGGGATGAGTTCGGCGGGGCCGCGGACGATTTCCCGGCTTACCTGGCCGGCGGGTTCGTCCCGGGCCGCAGCCGGGCCTCTCTCCTGAAGCTGGCGGCCCTGCTGCACGACGCCGGGAAGCCGGAAACGGCGAGCCGCGGCGCGGGGGGCGAGACGCACTTCTACGGCCATGCAGCGGCGGGCGGGTCCGCCGCCGTGGGCGTGGCGGAACGGCTTCGGCTGGCCAAGGCCGAGAGGGACTACCTGAACCTGCTCGTTGCGAGCCACATGCACCTCGTCCATCTCACGGCCCAGCCGGCGCTGACGAGAAAGTCGGTCTTGCACTTTTTCCGAAAATACGGTGAAGATTACCGGGCCCTGCTCCTGCTCTTCGCGGCCGACACCCGAGCCACCGTCGGCCCGAAGATGACGCCCGGGCGGCTCCGGCGCATCCGGGAGGCCGTCGCGGCGATGCTGCGGCTCTTCGAAGAGGAGCTTCGGCACCGCCTGCAGGGCCCGCCGCTCATCTCGGGGAGGGACCTCGTGGGGCGCTTCGGCCTCGAGCCGGGGCCTCTCGTCGGCGAGATCCTCGAACGGGTGGAGGAGGCGAGGCTGGAGGGACGCCTACGCGACCGAGAAGCCGCACTGGAGTTCGCGGCGGCGCTGCTGAAAGACGGGGGGTAAGAGGTCTTTCTCAACCTCTCACCTTCTTCACTTCTGTCGCGATGGAGGAGCGACCATGGCCAGGATGTCATTCGGCAAGAAAGGGAACCGCGTCCGCACGACCGTGGCGGGAACCCGGCCCGCCGGCGAGAAGCCCGTCGAGCAGGTCGTCCGGGAGCTGAAGGAAGGGATGCAGAGGCCGCCCGGCGAGGATTACCGGGAGCGCTCGCTCGCCATCCACGGCCTCATCTGCGCGCGCTGCACCCGCGAGTTCGACGCCACGAACCGGCACCTGCTCACGGTCCACCACAGGGACGGCAACCACCACAACAACCCCCCCGACGGCAGCAACTGGGAGAACCTCTGCGTGTACTGTCACGACGATGTCCACAGCCGCGGGCTGCTGGGCGACTACTACGGCGGCCGGGGGGCCAGGGAAAGACATCTTGTCCGCTCGAGCACCGAAGGGGCCGAACCGGGGCGTTCGGGGTTTGGGGAGAAGCTTCGCAGGGCCCTCGAGAAGAAGGAGAAAAAAGGCAAATAGCCGAAAGCCGTCGAAGACTTACCCGATCGGGCCAAAGTGCATGGAAATGACTTGATTTTCGGGAATGCCTGTGATATAGACCGGCCCGGTTTTCATAACGCGTTGCAGACGTGTTGACAGACCCCTCCACCCTGTATCCCGATTCAGCGCAGTGCACCCGAGTCGTTTCGACAGGGCGCAAGGGGTTTCAATACAAAGAGAGGAGGTAGATTTCAGTGGAAGTCTTAGCACAGGGAATTGGCGCGATCTTTACAGATCCGGATGCCGACAAGGCGAGGGCGTTTTTCAGGAAGAAGAGCCGCGCACTGAAACCCAAGGTCATGTCCGTGAAGGAGGCCGTCGAGAAGTTCGTCCATGACGGCGATTACCTCTGCATCGGCGGCTTCGGCGCGAACAGGATCCCCGCGGCGGTTTGTCATGAAATCCTCAGGCAGGGCCGCAAGAACATGGGCTTTGCCGGTCATACCTCGACCCACGATTTCCAGATTCTCTGCGCGGGCGAGGTGTTCGACAAACTCGACGTGGCCTACATCGTCGGCCTCGAGGCCCGCGGTCTTTCGCCCAACGCCCGCCGGTACATGGAGAGCGGGAAGGTGAAGGTCTCCGAGTGGACGAACTACTCCCTGTCGGTTCGCTTCAAGGCCGCCGCCGCCGGCGTCTCCTTCTACCCGGCCCGCAACATCATGGGCACCGACACCTTCCAGTACAGCGGCGCGAAGATCATCCAGTGTCCCTTCACGGGGACCAAGTATGCGGCCATGCCCGCCATATGGCCCGATGTAGCGGCCATTCACGTCCACGAGGCCGACATCTACGGCAACTGCCGCATCCGCGGCATCACCGTTTCCGACCTCGACGTGGCCCGTGCCGCCAAGTATCTCATCATCACCACCGAGCGGCTGATCCAGAACGACGAGATCCGCAGGGACCCCAGCTACACCTCCATCCCCTACTGGTGCGTCGACGCCGTCTGCGAAGTGCCCTACGGCAGCTACCCCGGCAACATGTACGGTGAGTACTTCTCCGACGAGGAGCACCTCAAGGAGTGGCTCAAGGTGGAGGAGAACCCCGAGGAGCTCAAGAAATTCCTCGACAAGAACATCTACAGCTGCAAGGACCACTTCGAGTACATCGAGAAGAACGGCGGGATGCACAAGCTCCTGAAGCTTCGGGAGAAGGAATTCATGTTCTCGAAGGCGAGAGACTAGAAAGGAGGATGACAGAGCGTATGGCTGACTACAATACGATGGAACTGATGATTTGCACCGCCGCTCGAGAACTCGAAGACGGTGCGTGCGTCGGCGTGGGCACCGGTGCCCCCTGTGCTGCGGCGATGCTGGCCCAGAAGGCCCATTCCCCGAACCTGGTGATCCTGTTCGAGGCGGGCGGCGCGGCCCCCCTGATCCCCGAGATGCCCATCTCCGTCGGCGACTCCCGGACCACCTGGAAGGCCGTCATGGCCAGCGGCATGTGCGAGATCATGGAAACGGCCTGCCGCGGCATGCTGGACTACACCTTCCTCGGCGGCGCCCAGATCGACATGTACGGCAACCTCAACTCGACCCGCATCGGGCCGGACCACCAGAAGCCCAAGGTCCGCTTCCCGGGCAGCGGCGGCGCCAACGACTTCGCCTCCTTCTGCTGGCGGATGATGGTCATGACCCCTCAGGACCCCAAGCGCTTCGCCGAGAAGTGCAGCTACATCACGACCCCGGGCTGGCTTCAGGGCGGCGACTCCCGGGCCAAGAGCGGCCTTCCCCTCGGGGCGGGACCCTACAAGATCATCACCAACATGGCCGTCATGGATTTCGAGCCCGAGAGCAAGCGGATGCGCATCATCGCCATCAACCCGGGATACTCGGAGAAGGACGTCCAGGACAACTGCGGCTTCGAGCTTCTGAAGGCCAAAAAGATCGTGGAGAACAAGCCGCCCACGAAGCACGAACTGACCATCCTGCGCGACCAGATTGATCCTTACCGCTACGTTATAGGAAGATAGCGCCTGCGGTAAGCGTTCTCATCGGAAGGGGTCTCGGCATCTCGGTGCCGGGGCCCTTTTTTCATGCGCGCCTCATGGCGCCGGACCCGGCGTCCTCAGGTCACGACAATCCGAACGTTATCCCTGTTGGTGACGAGCTTGTCCCCCACCGAGGTCCCGCAATAGGCGCAGCTGTAGTCGTACTTTTCGCCCTGGGGGAGGATCAGCAGGAGGCGCTTGCGAACCCGCACGGCCCTCTTGCATCGGGGGCAGTAAAGCTCCGTGGCGTCGAAGTCTCGGTACGTTTCCCGTTTCATAGGCACAGGGCGAAATGCTTATGGCTGAGGGCTGAAGACAGGAGAAAAATTCCGGCTCACCTTTTCCTTTTCCGCTCTTGCGCTCTTCCGCTCTTCTTCACCCCCGGAGCGCTGCTGCTCTTTGCTCCTTGACGCCCTTCGCGCTCGGGGATGAGCGCCGCGTTCTCCAGCCAGGCGGCGGCCTCGCTGTCGCTGGGCGCCCGCCAGTCGCCCCGCGGCGAGAGCGACCCGCCGGAGCCCACCTTGGGGCCGTTGGGGATGCAGGAGCGCTTGAATTGGCTCGTCCGGAAGAACCGGTCGAGATAGACCCTGAGCCAGCGCCTGATCTGGCCGATCGTGTACTCGTTGCGCCTCTCTTCGGGGACTTCCGGCCAGGCCCCCGAATTCCTGTCGTGCCAGGCGTGCCAGGCGATGAAGGCGGTCTTCGTGGGCAGGTAGCCGAAGCGCGTCGTGTAGAAGTTGTTGAAATCCTGCAGCTCGTAGGGCCCGATCGTGTCCTCCGTCCTCTGCGCCGGCTGGCCGCCGCTGACCCCGGGCACCAGCTCGGGGCTGATCTCGGTGGCCAGGATGTCCAGGAGCGTCTCGGAGGTCTTCCGGTCGAACTGGTTCGTCGAGGCCACCCAGCGGATCAGGTACTGGATGAGGGTCTTGGGGACGCTGACGTTGACGTTGTAGTGCGACATGTGGTCGCCCACTCCGTAGGTGCACCAGCCCAGGGCCAGCTCGCTGAGATCGCCCGTCCCCAGGACGATGGCGTTTCGCAGGTTGGCCAGCCGGAAGAGGTGGCTGGTCCGCTCGCCGGCCTGGACGTTCTCGAAGGTGATGTCGTAGACCTTCCCGCCCTTCGCGAAGGGGTGTCCGATGTCGCGGAACATCTGCATGCAGCTCGGGCGGATGTCGATCTCGTTGGCCTCCACGCCCAGGGCCTTCATCAGGCGGTGGGCGTTCCGGTACGTCTTGTCCGTCGTGGCAAACCCCGGCATGGTGTAGGCCTTCACGCACGAGCGGGGCCGGCCCAGCAGATCCATGGCCCGGGCCGCCACGATGAGGGCGTGAGTGGAGTCGAGGCCTCCGGAGACGCCGATGACGACGTTCTCGAGTCCCGATGCCTGCAGGCGCTTGGCCAGGCCCTGGACCTGGATGTTGTAGGCCTCGTAGCAGCGCTCGTCGCGCTTGGCGGGGTCGGCCGGCACATAGGGAAAGCGGGGATAGGGCCTTGTCAGCAGGATGCGCCCCTCGGGGATCTCCACGGGAAAGGTCACCTTGCGGAACCGCTCGACCCGGTCCCGCAGGTGCCGTGCGTTCTGGCTGAAACTCGTCTGGCGCATCCGGTCCTGGACAAGGCGGTCCAGGTCGATGTCGGCGAGGATCATCTGCGCCTTCCCGGGGAAGCGTTCCGACTCGCACAGAAGGGTGCCGTTCTCGTAGGCCATGGCCTGGCCGTCCCAGGCCAGGTCCGTCGTGGACTCGCCGGGGCCCGCCGCCGCGTAGAGGTAGGCCGCCACGCAGCGGGCGGACTGGTTGGCCGCCAGGCTGTGCCGGTACTCCGATTTGCCGATGGTGATATTGGAGGCCGAGAGGTTGGCGAGCACCGTGGCGCCCGCCAGCGCCGCGAAGCTCGACGGCGGCACGGGGACCCAGAGGTCCTCGCAGACCTCGACGTGGAAGGTGAAGCCCGGGACGTTTTCCGCTTCGAAGAGGAGATCCGCCCCGAAGGGGATGTCCGACTGGCCGCAGAGGCTGATCGTTTTCGAGAGGGCGTCCTCGGCGGGACGGAACTGCCTCGCCTCGTAGAACTCCCGGTAGTTGGGCAGGTAGGATTTCACGGCCACGCCCAGGACCCTGCCGCGGTGCATCACGATGCCGCAGTTGAAGAGGAACGAATCCACCCGAAGCGGCGCCCCCGCGACGAGGATCGTGCCGAGGCCTTCCGTCTTCTCGAGAATGCGGCCCAGGGCGTCCCGGACCCCTTTCAGGAGGGCGTCCTGGTGAAAGAGGTCTTCGTTGGTGTAGGCCGAAAGCCCCAGCTCCGGGAAGATGGCGAAGAGGGCCTTGTTCGCCTCGGCCTTGCGGGCCAGCTCGATCGTTTTTTCCGCGTTGAAGTCCACGTCGGCGACGCGGACCTCGGGGACGCAGACGGCGGCCCGGATGAACCCGTGGCTGTAGAGGTTGAAAAAGTCCTTCATGTCGGGGCTCCCAAACGACCCTGCTCAACTTCCCCGCTTCACCACTGCGCTCTTCGTGCAGTGCCCGCTTGCGTTCAGCCGCCTTGAAGGCACAGGCGGTGAGTCTCGATCGCTCTCTTGCCCGCCTCCTCCATCGATCGGCCCAGGGAGATGAACCCGTGCCTTTTCAGGATCACAAAGTCGGCGTTGCCCAGGACGTCGATGACGCCGCGGGCCAGCTCGAGACTGCCGTAAGGCTGCGTTTCCAGCGTCTCCGGGATGTCCGCCGGGGCGCAGCGGAGGATCTCCCGGCTGTGCCCGTGGAAGACCGCCTGCACGTCCCGGCGGGCCCGGTAGACGGCGAAGTGGAGCATGCTCTCCGACGAGGGGTCCCGGGCACCGCCGGCGTATACGATGCCCCTCTCCATGTCGCAGCCGTGCACGGTGACGAACCGGTCGTCGGCGAGGCGGTCCTTCCAGCCCACCTGGGAGCCCGTGATGATGAAGGCGTCCTCGCCGGGCCGGATGCGGAAGCTCAGGTTCCCCTGGGAGAACTCGCCGTAGGGCGGGGCGAAGTTTCGCCGGTGGAACTCGGCGCACCAAGCCTTCAGTTCCTCGAGGCGCGCGTCGGCTGGAACCGCCCGCGAGACGAACTCCACCCTGAATTTCACGCCGACGTGCACTTCCCTTGCCGGTCTCTCCATGGGGATGAGCGGTTATTCCTTTGCAGAATCAGGCACTTTCAAGGTAATGAATCGGCAGGGTTTTGTCAAAGGAAAAGACGAAGCAAAGTCCTTGACAACCGCATGTCCCGGTGCAATCATAAACGGGCTTTTTTGTATGCATTTTTCGCTGTCGTTTTTCCTGCAGGGGGGCTCTTGGAAACGACCGACGTCAAGCAGCTGCTCGAGAAAATCCAGCTCTACGAGGGGGTGCTGAACAACCTCCTCAGCGGCGTTCTCATCACCGACCCGGACGGGTACATCATCTTCTTCAGCGAGACCTACGGCAAGTTTCTCGGCATGGACCCGAAGGCCCAGATCGGGAAGCACACGACCGATGTCATCGAGAACTCCCGGATGCACATCGTGGCCAAGACGGGAATCCCCGAGATCAACCATCCCCACCAGATCATGGGCCGCAACCAGATCGTCCAGCGCATCCCGATCTTCATCGACGGCAAGCTCGCCGCCGTCTTCGGCCAGGTCATGTTCGAGGACATCAAGGATGTCCAGATCCTCGCCGACAAGCTCAACATCCTCGAGTCCAAGGTCCAGCTCTACGAGAAAGAGCTGGAGAACCTGCGGGCCTCGAAGTACAGCTGCCGCAACATCGTGGGGGTGAGCCCGGTCATCAACGAGCTTCGCAAGCTCGGCCAGCGGGCCGCAAAGGTCAACTCCCCCGTGCTGCTCGTCGGCGAGAGCGGCACGGGCAAGGAGCTCTTCGCCCACGCCATCCACCGGGCAAGCGACCGCCATCGCCGGCCCTTCATCCGTCTCAACTGCGCCGCCATCCCGAAGGATCTGCTGGAAGCGGAGCTCTTCGGGTACGAGCCGGGCGCCTTCACGGGGGCCGGAAGCAAGGGCAAGCCGGGCAAGTTCGAGCTGGCCCACCAGGGGACGATCTTTCTCGACGAGGTGAGCGAGCTGCCCCTGGAGATGCAGCCCAAGCTGCTGCGCGTCGTCGAGGAGAAAGTCGTGGAACGCCTCGGGGCGACAAAGCCCGTGAAGTGCGATTTCCGCCTCATCGCGGCGACCAACGAAAACCTCGAGGACTGCATCCGGAAGGGCAAGTTCCGCAAGGACCTCTACTACCGCCTCAACGTCATCCCCCTGCACATCCCGCCGCTCAGGGAACGCAGGGAGGACATCCCGCTGATCGCCTCCCATCTCATCGGGAACCTCTGCCGGGATTTCGGGCTGCCGCCCAGGGGGATTTCCCCCGAGGTGATGCGGATCTTCGAGAACCACGACTGGCCGGGAAATGTCCGTGAACTCTCGAACATCCTCGAGAGGACCCTCTCCCTGATGGACGAGCGCGATGACACGATCCGCGTGGAACACCTCCCTCTGGTCTTCCGGAGCCTCAGCGTCCGAGCGGAGCGTTCGCAGACGAAGATCCTGAAGGATCTCCGGACGACCTCCGAACGCGATGCCGTCCTGCACGCCATCCGCATCGCCAACAACAACAAGAACGAGGCCGCCCGCATCCTCGGCATCCACCGCACCGCCCTATACAAGAAAATGAAGAGACTGAACCTGCCCCTCGACCATTCGCCATCATGATGTAGAAGAACGTCTATATGTAGACTTTCGGATACATGCCTCGGAACACCCCGTAATCAATGGGCTAATTTCGTTTGCAGTTCAATGTGTATCCAATAGTCTACAAAACTTCTCTCTGGCTCGATCGTGTAATTTAAAATAATCAATAAATACAAGTGTTTATTGGTTTCCCGGCGGTGTTCGTTTCTGGCACGCGAGTTGCCTTAGAATAATAGTCGAACTGTGTTCAAAACCATGAGAAAGGAGGTGGAAGGAGAGGTCCGATCGATTGGGTTTCATTTGCGTTCTTATTTTTCTTCAAGAATAAGGAAGGAGGGAGGATTGACAAATGATTACCATCAGTGACAAAGCGAGGGATGTCCTCATGGTCGTCGCTGCCCTCTGCTGGGCTTTCGTCATCTACGCCAGCTGGGTCGGCGGTCCTGCCAAGGATTTCCAGCTCATCTACTTCGGCATGCTCGCGACATGCGTGCTGACCGTCGTCTACTACCTGATGGGCGCCGTCGTCAACCAGAAGATGACGACGACCGTGCTCATCTGGCCCGTCCTCCTCAACGGCATCCTGCAGGCCATCGCCTTCACCCTCGTCTACACGACCAAGGGCGTCAAGGCCGATTTCATTCTGGGGATGCACCCCGGCTTCATCGGGGCCATGATCTTTTTCTGGGGCGGCAACTTCATCTGCTCGACCCTGTCGTTCTGGGTGCTCTTCGAAAAATACGTGGCGCCCGATGACGAGTGGGAAAGCTTCTTGAAGGACGTAGCCAAACTGGAAAAACTTCACTGAGAAAGGAGGGAGGGACCCATGGACGAGCAGTTGATTCAACCTACGCCGTTGATCATCGGCTATACCGTTGTCTTCATCCTTGTATCCATCGGAATCGGCATCTACGCCAACAAGTACGCCAAGTCCGCCGAGGGCTTCTTCGGCGGCACGAAGGCCTTCGGCGGCATGGTCATCGGCCTGGCCTCGGCGGCAGCCGTCATGAGCGCCTTCGGGTTCATCGGCGGCCCGGGCCTCGTCTACAAGTTCGGCTTCACCTCCATCTGGATGACGATCGCCTGCGGTCCCGGCTTCGCCTACGGCTACTGGGTCATCGGCAAGCGGATGCGGGCCATGGCCGAGGTGACCGACGTGGCGACCCTGCCCGACATCGCCCGCGTTCGGTTCCAGAGCCAGGCGGTCCGCGGCATCCTGGCCATCGGGCTGTGCCTGGCGGCCATCGCCTACCTGTCCTCGCAGGTCAAGGGCGGCGCCAAGCTCATGAATCAGATGCTCGGCGTCTCCGAGGAGATGGGTGTCGTCATCATGTTCGGCACGACGCTCGCGTACATGCTCGTCTCCGGCATGTCCGGCTCGATCCTGACGGATGCCTTCCAGGGCCTGGTCATGCTGATCGGCGTGGCGGGCGTCATCGTGGCCTTCTTTGTCATGACGGGCGGCGATCTCATGGTCATCCAGAACTCGCCGCAGTTCGGCCCCACCTTCGTCGACGGCGCGGGGGCCATGCCCTTCCAACTCATCATCACCTTCGCCATGGTCTTCTTCATCGGCACCATGGGCCAGCCCACGATGCTTTCCAAGATGTACGCCGTCAAGACGCACAAGGACCTCAAGGTTGCCGGCATCATGGGAGGCGTGACCTACGGCCTCACCTCGCTCGTCTGGATCCTCGTGGGCTACGGGGCCATCTGGCTCGTCGCCACGGGCGCCGCGCCCCCCATCAAGGACCTCGACAAGGCGGCTTTCCTTTTCCTCTCCAAGACGGGCGGCATCCTGCAGGCCCTCGTCATGGCGGCGCTTCTGGCGGCCATCATGTCCACGGCGAGCTTCTTCATCTCCCTGGCCGCCGGCAACATCACCCGCGACCTCTTCGGCGCCTTCGGCCACGAGATGCCCCTGGACAAGCAGGTGATCTACGGACGCTGGATCCAGGTCGTCGTAAGCCTCTTCGCCATCGGGTTCGGCTACTGGGGCGGCCGCGCCGTGGCCATCCTGGGGACCCTGGGGTGGGGCTTCTTCGCGTCGGTGACCATCCCCACCTTTGTTATGGGGCTTCTGTGGAGACGATGCTCGAGAGAGGGGATCCTTGTGGGGCTCTTCTTCGCGGTCATCGCGAACATTACGCTTCCGATTCTCGAAAACTTCAACATCTACCGGTTGCCTTACCCCTATTATCTCTTCACGCTCGGGGGGGCGATCATCCTGACCACGGTGGTTTCCTTCTTCACGAAGAGCTGCGCCGGCGATAACCTGCCCGAGCAGCTCAAGCCGGTCTTCAAATTGTGACCCTCTCTCCCGTTCCAGGAGGGGCCTTGCCCCTCCTGGAACCTCTCTGTTTTGTGCAGAGAGACGGTCCCAGGGGTCATATCCCCCGGGTCCAATCGTAAATATATGACATCATTGGATACATAAAAAAGGAGGTGCGATCATGGCACAAAGACCGTTGGATCGTGTCGCCGTCATAGGCGCCGGTGTGCTGGGGGCGCAGATCGCCATGCTGGCGGCCCACGCGGGCTACACCACGAAGATTTACGACCCCGTGGCGGGGGCCTTCGAGAACACCTATAGCAAGATCTGGAACGACCTGAAGGCCAAGGGGGTCACCCCGCTCATCCCCTGGGAGAAGTGGGAAGCCGCCAAGAAGGCTGTCAAGCAGGTGGGGTCGATCGACGAGGCCGTGAAGGACGCCCAGCTCATCATCGAGGCGGTCTTCGAGAACATCGAACTGAAGAACAAGGTTTTCAAGGAACTGGGCGAAAAGTCCCCCAAGGACTGCATCATCGCCACCAACAGCTCCTCCATCCCCGTCTCGAAGATGGAGGCCTCGAGCGGCCGCCCCGAGCGCTGCCTGAACATCCACTTCTATTTCCCCCTGCAGGGCGTGAACATGGTGGACATCATGGGCGGCACGAAGACCCTGCCCGAGGTCTTCAAGACGGGCGTCCAGTGGATCATCTCCGTAAACTGCATCCCGCTGAAGGTCAAGAAGGAGATCCTCGGCTTCTGCTTCAACCGCGTCTGGCGAGCCATCAAACGCGAGGTGCTCTACATGTGGGGCAACGGCTTTGTCGACTTCCGCGACAGCGACCGGGCGTGGCGCGTCTTCACGGGCATGAAGGAAGGCCCCTTCGCGCTCATGGACAAGGTGGGCCTCGACACGATCTACGACATCGAGATGGTCTACTACAACGAGTCCAAGCTGCCCCATGACAAGCCGCCCGATGCGCTCCTGGAGATGGTCAAGCGCGGCGAGCTGGGCGTCAAGAGCGGCAAGGGCTTCTACACCTACCCCGACCCCGAGTTCCTGCGGCCCGACTTCATGACGCCGAAAGAAGACTGACGGCTGGATTCGACCCGGCCAGGGGTCTGCCCCGCCCGCATGGGGGGCGGGCCCCTTTTTTCTTCGCACAGCGTCCGTTTGTCCTTCACCCATGCCGCTGTTACATTGATCACAATGGGCACCGCCTCTTCTGCCGAAGCCGTCCGCTCCTTCGATCTGGCCGAGTATACGGGACCCGTGCGTGTCGAGATCGGGGGCGGCGCGATCCGCATCGTCCGGGGGAAGAAGAAAGTCTTGATCCCCGGGGACGCCCTGCTCGGCATCCATCATCTCCCCTGCTCTTGGCGCGCCGGACGCTCCGGGCCGAGCCTTCGAATCCGGTTTGATTACGGACGCCCCGAACACCCCCAGAAAACGCAAATCGCGCTTGCCGCCGATGACCCGGTGCTTCCCGTTTTCCTCGAAGCCCTCGCGGAGCGTTTCCCGGCCCAGCTCCGCCTCGGTACCGACGAGAGCGAAAAAACGCGGATCCTGTCCGCGGGGCACCGGGGCCGCTACGGCCTGCACGCCCTGCACATCCTGACGCCGTCCGGGATCGTCACGGCGATGCTTATCGTCTTCGCCCTCATCCTCTCCCTCATCCTGGCCGAGTCGATGCCGGCCTCCTCCGTGGGCGACGAGACGCTGAGGGCCATACGGCGCGTGCTCCTCGGGATGGCGCTGATCCCGGCAGCCGGCATGGCGCTTGTGCTGGCGAAGCGGCTGATGGTGCTCCAAACCGACGAGCGGGGATTGACCGTGCGCCGGCTCTTCGGCCGTCTCCGGGTGCCCTGGCGGGAGGTCGAGGTCGCCGAGCCCCGCTCCGACGCCTTCAAGGTCTACAGGGGGCTGTTTTGCTGCGACTCGGACCGCGTGGAGGTGGTCGCCTCCCGGAGCCTTGCGGAAATCCCCCTGCTGCGGGCCGGCAGGAGGGTCACGACGGTGCGCATGCCTCTCGAGGAAGCGGGGCCTTTCTTCCGCGAGCTGTATTACCGGGGCAAGGTGACACGGGAGACGGCCGAGGCCTTCGGCGGCTTCATCCCGCGCCTGCCTGCAGGGTCTTGCCCGAGAACGCCGCAGGCAGGATGAAGCGCTCTTTGCGGCCCGGGACCCGGAGCAGGATCTCCCTGCCGAGGGAGGCGCCCTTGAGAAGCGGGATCTTCTTTCGCTCGGAGAAATCAAGCGGCAGATAGGCCGAGGCCGGGGGCGCCGGCGGCAGCAGCCCCATCCGCATGTAGGTCTCCGCGATCAGCTCGGTGCAGAAGATGCTTCGATAGAGGGGCTTGCGGGGCCACCAGCGCAGGAAGAACCGCATCTGGATCACCCGCCGGATCACCTCGATCTGGGGAGGGAAGGGCAGACGGTGCACCTTGTAGATGTAGTCGAACAGTGCGCGGATCATCTCGGGGCTCCGGGCAACCCGGAGCTGCCGCCAGGCGTAGACGTCGGTCTCGTAGGTCAGGAGCCGCTCCCGGAGGGAGACGAGCTGGGGGCCCCCCTTGCGGAACCCCAGGATCCGGTCCGTGATGGACTCGAGAGGGGTCGATTCCCAAAGCAGGGCATCCTCGTGGTCGGGCATCTTTACGACGAGCCCGGCATGGGTCCAGTTCTCCGAGGGGTGGGGTTGCTGGTCCCGGTCGAGGTATAGGCCCTTGAAGAGCACGATGTCCCCCGTCTGGAAGCGCAGGGCCACATCGTCGTAAAGCACGGTTGTCTCCTCGCGTACGGGCAGCTCGACGGTGAACGTCGATCCTTGCCCCTCTTGCGAGTCGACGCGGATCCTGCCGCCGTGCAGCTCAAGGAGCCGTCGCACCACGGACAGGCCGATGCCGAGGGACGGCTCGCCCAGCGTCCCTTCCCGGGCGACTCCGCTTGCCCGATCGAAGATGCGGGGAAGGATCTCGGGCGGGATCCCGATCCCGCGGTCCTGAAACGAGACGAGGGCCCACGAACCTTCTTCCCTTTCCACGGGCCGAAGCTCGATGCGGACATCGCTTCCGGGCCGGGAGAACTTCACGGCGTTGAGAAAGAGCTGTCTGCAGATCTCCGCGAAATGAACCGGGTGGGCGAGCACCGGCACGGGCCGGTTCGGAAGCGACATCTCGACGGAGATGCTCTTCATCGCCGCCATCTCCTTGAATTCCCCGCGGCTGCGCTCAAGGAAGTCGGCCAGGTTCACCGGCTCCATGTCCTGGCGATAGGTCTCCGCCTCCAGCCGGGTCGCTTCCTGGAGGCGGTCGATGAGCGCCAGGAGACGTGACGTCCTGGCGTGGATTTCGGCGTTTGGCCCTTCCTCTTGGAACGCCGTCAGCCGGTGGATCGCCTGGATCGGCCCCCTGAGATCCTCCGTGACGATCCGCATCAGATCGTCCTTTTCGCGGCCGAGCTTCTCCATCGTCTCCATCTGGCTCTGGACCGTTTGGGTCGCCTCGAGGATGTCGCGGTTGATGAGGTTGAGGATCCGGTTCTTCTCGTTGAGTTCGCGCGTCTGCCTCCGCACTTCCCGCCTCAGCAGGTACCAGTTCGCCAACAGGGCAAGGAACAGCAGCCCCGCGCCGCCGCCGACGAGTGCCTTGAGCAGCCAGGGCGGCAGCAGTCTTTTCTCCCGCAGCCCCCACTTGTCGGAGAGCGCGGCGATGTCTTCCTTCCGGATTTTCGCCAGCCCCGCCTCGACGAGATCGAGGGTCTCGCGGTTTCCCTTGCGGAAGGCCGCCCGCAGGGGATGGGTGGCGAGGTCGGTGATCACGCGGAACTGCCCCCGCGCATCGTGCTTCGAGAGGAAGTAAAAGGCGACGGGGTAGTCGACGGCGAAGGCGACGATCTCGCTTCGCAGGGCGCTCATGACCACCTCTTCGCTGTTGGGGTAGAGCTTCAGCCGCAGATGGGGAAGGTTGTACTGCATGTACTCGGCGGCGTAGTGATCGCGGCTCACGCCGACGATGACGGGCGTGGATGCGAGATCCGATACGGACTGGACGTCGAGTTTGTCCAGGACAAAAAGAGACAGGGTGTCGTCGAGAAAACCGGGAGAGAAGTCGAGATAGGCGCTACGGGGGTCCGAATAGAAAAGACCGGCGTGGAAATCGGCCCTTCCGTCGCGGACCCTCTCGATTGTCTCGTCGAGATCGCCAAGGTAGAAGCGGATGGCATGACCGTTCCGGGCCGCCCAGAGGTGCCAGAACTCAACGAGGATCCCCTGCGGCGCTCCGTCGCGATCCGCAAAGGAGAAGGGCGGAGCGTTTCGCTGGGAGGCGACGACAAATGTTCTCCCGCCTTGCGCCTCGGTGGATCGAGGATTCCCGTCCGCGGCGTGAGGGGACGTCAAGACCAGCGCGGCCGCCGCAAGGGTGAGCGACAGAAACCACCGGGATCTTGCCTTTGCGTGCCTATCCGTCATCGGCCGCGCCCTCCGGGTCGTGCGGTCTGATTCTAACAGCCCTGCCGATCCGAGGCCAGAGAAAAACTTGGGGACTTGCTCCTTTTCGTGTCTGTGACTGTGCTGACTGCGTATCAACGGTTCAGCGGAAGAGGCTTCATGAGACGATCGGTTCTGAAAATGATAGAGGAGTTCAGGCTCCACTGGAAGCACTGCGTTTTGCAGAGCCTCTTCGCCACGGCGGCCGTGTTCGTGGTTCTCTGTTTCCTGAGCCTGCGGGACGCGGTGACCATCGCCTCCCTCGGGGCGTCGACGTTCATCGTGTTCGCCATGCCCGACAGCGTCACGGCCAAGCCGCGAAACGTCATCGGCGGGCACCTCGTCGGGCTCTTCTGGGGGTTCGTGTTTTCCCTCGTTGACCATGTCGCCGTGCGCGCAAGCCTCGCATGCTACGCCCTGGACGTGGGGCTGTCGATCTTCACCCTGGTCGCGACCGACACCGAGCACCCCCCGCGGGGGGCACCGCTCTCGGGGTGGCCATCACGGGCATCTCCCCGAGCGTGCTGGCGTCGGTCGTCCTGGGGATCGTCCTGCTTCCCCTGATCCCCCGGTTCTTCAAGCCCTGGCTGCGGGATCTGACGTCACAAAGAAGGGTCTGCGTGCTGAAGTGCCCGAGTGCGTGAGGGAAGAAAAGAAAATCCCCCTTTCCTCCCCCTTTGCAAAAGGGGGATAGAGGGGGATTTGTTTTGCAGCCTGCTGCCTGTAGCCTGCGCGAAGCGCGTCAGTCCGACTTGAAGAAGTCGTTGACCAGCGCGAGGTACTCCGCCAGCAGCACTTTGCTCACGACGAAGATGTGGCCCGCGTTCTTCTCGATGAGGCGGTTCAGCCCGCCGCGGGAGACGCCGATGTTCTTCCCGATCTCGCCCCAGAGTTCGCAGGAGACGCAGGAGCCCGTCGGCGCGATGGGGTCGCGGGTGCCGCGGTAGCAGAAGATGAGGACGCCGGCCTCGTCCAGGGCGCCCATCCGCACGGGCTTGCCGTCCAGGTCGGGGATCGAGGAGGGCAGGGCGTAGGTGCCCTCGACGAGCGCGTTGCCGAGGAAGAACCGGCTGATCCACTCCCGGTGCGCCCGGGCGGGGAACTTGGTGCCGTGGGTGAGCCAGTAGAGAAAGGGCGCCGAGTCCTCGATGGCGCCGGGCCGGTAGGCGCGTCCGTAGAAGCCCATCGACACGGTGTACTGCACGCCGGGCTGGATCTCGTTCATCCCCGCCTCGATGACGTGGGGCGGGATGTTCACCTCCCCGTAGAGCTCCTTCATGAGCAGGGGGTCGTACTCCTCGCGGATGACCTTGCGCATGGCGGCATGTCCGCTGTCCCTGTCGTCGAATTTGACGGGGGTGGCCATGACGGCGATCTTCCAGATGTCCATGGGCTCGCCGCGGGCCATGCACTCCTCGGCCCGCCGCGCGAGGTAGGGCAGCATGAGGGTGCCCGCCATGCAGTAGGCCATGATGTAGACGGCGGCCCCGGGGTGTCGCTTCTGGATGATGTCAAGGTAGGCGTCGGGGACGGTCTTGCCGTAGAAGTCCAGCCCGAGGTTCGCCTCGGCGGGGCCCGGGTCGCCGTGGTCCACGAGATAGACGTGGTAGCCCTCCCGGAGCATTCCTTCGACGACGGATTTCCCCTGGGCCAGGTCGAAGATCTCGGGCTTGTTGATCATCGGCGTGGCGAGGTAGACGACCTTGCCGTTCGGCTCCGTCCCCTTCGGCAGGGGGTAGTGACGCAGGGTCACCGAGTGCAGCCGTGAGCCCTTGATCACCTCGTAGGGCATGCAGCCGATCCTGCCGCCCATGAAGCGATCGGAGAAATCGCGGATGTCGAAGGCGTTGTGGCGCCACAGGGCCTCGATGCGGGCGCGCCCCTCTTCCAGCCAGGTGCCGAGGGACATCCCGTCGCTGCCGTCGGGGTTCTTCTTCATGAAGGGCATGTCGTCGATGGGCTGCTCCGTGATGAGCACCACGAGCGACTTCAGGAGGTCCTTCATGGCTTTGAGGCGCGTCAGACCCAGCGAATTGTAGGAGAGCTCGAGCCATCGGAACTCCTTCATGCAGTTTCGCAGGAGCTGCTTGCCCTCCTCCGACGTGGAGACCTCCAGCGCGACGCGCGGATCGAATTTCCCGTTGCGCATGAAGCAGCCGCACAGGTTGTACAGGAGCCTGGCGTAGGTCTGGTAAATCCAGCTGTTCATCTCGGCGAAGGCGTCGGGGTTGCGCCCCGCCCTCGTGGCGATACGGGCCTGCGTCTTGATGGGGCCCGTCAGAGTGGCTTCGATGAGATGGGCCTGCCAGCCCGCCAGAGCGGCCAGGGGCCCGAAAAGCAGCGGCTGGCCCGCCATGGTCTTCAGAAGCTCCCGGTACAGGAAGAGGGACCGGATCTGGCCTCCCGCCAGCTTGCTCTTCCAGGGCATGGCCGATGTGTACCCCTCCACGTTGTCGGCCGGCGTGCGGCCGACGAGGGAAAGAAGCTCTCGGGCCGATATCCTCTCCGCGCTCTTTTTCTTCATGGGGCTGCTCCTTGCAGGTCAGCGTGCGGGCCTTTCACGGGCCAGGGCCTCGTCACGGGATCCGAGCTCCGGGACGAAGGACAGACTGCCGTTAACCCTTCCATGCAAAAGCCCGACCAACCCGGGCCGTTCACGGCGGCTTCACGGTCGGGCGGGCGGACGGACAGGCGTTTTCCGCGATTCATTCCCGGCAAAAAGAAGGTGGACGATCCGGTTGCCCAGGACGGACATCGCCTGGGGGGGGAAGAAGTTCAGCCATCCCCAGCGCTCGCGGTGGTGCTCCAGGACGTTGCTCTCGCCCAGGACCTGCAGGCCGCAGCCCCAGGTCTCCATTTCCCGGCAGTCGCTCAGGGCCCAGCGGAACTCGAGGCTGCCCTGCGCGATTCGGGACAGGCAGGGGTCGTAGCGGCCCATGCCGAGGGCGCAGGGGGCAAGCATCTCGAGCAGCATCTGCGCCCCCGGGAAACGCGCCGAGATGTGCCCGAAGACGGAACGGACCTCCTCCTCGGGGAAGTACATGAAGAGCCCCTCGGCGAGAATCAGGACGGGTTGCCTACCGGGTGCGATGGGACCGAACGTGGCGGGGTCCGTCACCGATCCGGCGATGCAGCGGTAGCGCTTTGTTTCGCGGAAAAAGATCCGGCGCAGGGCGACGACCTCCGGCAGGTCGACTTCGAACCAGCGGATGCTCCCGTTGTCGAGGCGGGAAAACCGGGTGCTCAGGCCTGCCCCGAGGTTGATCACGACGGCCCGGGGATGCCCGCGGATGAAGGCCGCCGTCGCCTCGTCGAGCAGTTTCGTGCGGACGGCGATTCCCGTCTGGGTCATCCAGGCCCCCTCGAATTTGGAGAAGTCGTAATCGAGATTCTCGCAGATCTCCAGGGCGATCGGGTCCCGGACGATCGCGTCGGGACGTCGGGTCTCGACCGCGCGGGCCCAGAGGGGGATCAGCAGGGTCTCGCAGACCCCGGTGAGCCGGACGGGCTCTTTCCAAGGCCGGTGAAGGATTGCCGGTTTCATGATGCTCGGTGCCGGTAGTCCGGAATCGGGTTGGGTCCGGGGTTGACCGCTGAATGGGTCCGAAGGGTCGGACCGGCCTCAACTGCATCCGGGGCATGCGCCCCGTCTTGTCGCGTCGCGTCCTGCCGCAGGTCGAAGGGTCGGTCGGAGAGCTGTCCGCAAGAGGATGTCGGATAACCAGTTCTTATCTAACACGATTCTTCGATACAAGCAAGACGTTGTAACGCAGGCAAAAGGCCCCCGCAGACACTCCGGGGGGCCGGGAGAGAGGCACGGAAATGGTTGTTGCGCCGGTTACTTCTTCGCCGCCTTGGGCGCCATGATCACGGCTTCCCCATCCACGAGGAGGGTGCCGTCCTGGTTGACGCAGGTCGTCCGGAGCTTCACGCGGTTTTTCTCCGCCAGCTTTTCCGTCACCTCCACGCGGGCCGTCACGGTGTCGCCGATCCGGACGGGGGCCTTGAACTCCATGGTCTGGCTCAGGTAGATGGTCCCGGGGCCGGGCAGCTTCATGGCGAGGACGGCCGAGATGAAGCCCGCCGAAAGCATCCCGTGGGCGATCCGGCCCTTGAAGAAGGTGTTCTTCGCGTAGGCCTCGTTGACGTGGGCCGGGTTGAAGTCCCCCGTGATCCCGGCAAAGAGGTAGACATCGGTCTCGGTTACGGTCTTGGCCGTCTCCGCCGCATCGCCGACATTCATCTCGTCAATCGTCTTCCCGATCATCGTTCCCCCCTTTGGTCTCTTTTTCCTTGAGCCTGATGCCTGATGCCTGTGACCTGCGGCGCAGCCGCTAGAACCAGCTCTTGAAGATCCAGACGTTCTCGCGCAGATCCTTCACGTCGTCCCTCAGCATCGCCATCAGCTGCATGTTCTGGATGGCCACGCCGCCCATGTAGGCGATGGCGTTGACGAACTGGATCTCGTCGTCCGTGAAATCCCGGGGCACGGCGCTGTAGAGCCGAAGCACGCCGATGACCTCTTCGCGGGACTTGATGGGCACGCTGAGGATCGTGACGATGCCCTCTTCCTTCTTCTCCTTGCGGTACTGGACGCCGGCGTCGGTGGCGGCATCCTTCACCACCACGGGTTTCCCCTGGAGGGCCTGGGCGATGCTCTTCTCCGCCGAGATGGGGCCCTTCTTGAGGTACTTCTCGGAGAGGCCGTAGCTGGCGGCGAGCCGCAGCGTCACGCGGTTCTCGTCCAGCAGGCGGATCGTGGCCGCCTTTACGGAGAGGGCCTTGGCCACATCCTCCGTGAGCGTCTGCAGGATCGTCTTGATGTCCGTGCTTGCCGTGATGCTGGCCGCCATGCCGAGGAAGATCCGCGTAGTGTTCCGCAGCTTCTCGATCAGGCAGGCCTTCTGGATCGCCATGCCGCCCTGCTCGGCGAGCACCGTGAGAAACTCGATCTCCGTCTCCGAGAAGTCCCGGATGTCGGCCGTGTAGAGCGTCAGGCACCCGATCACGTCATCCTCGGACTGGACGGGGACGACCAGGATGGAGCCGATCCCTTCCTTGACCTTGGACTCCCGGTTCTGGACGCGCTCGTCGTTCTGGGCGTCCCGGTAGTGGATGAACCCTTCCTTCTTCAGCAGCTTCATCGTCGGCGCCATGCGGCTCGGCGCGGCGTGCATGTAATTTTTTGAAAGCCCCGTCTGCGCCGCGGCGATGTACTGGTCTTCCGCCTCGTCGGAGGCCAGGAACAGGCAGGCCGCCTTGGCCTTCATCGTGTCGACGGCGGACTGCACGATCATCTCCAGGAGCTTGTCCCGTTCGATCGTCGTTCCCAGGGCCCTGCCGACCTTGCTGATTGCCTTGATGTAGTCCATGGTCTTTCTCCCTTTCCGGGGTTAGTCCCCTTCGGCCGTCGCCCCGGCCTTTTTCTTCCTGGAGGCGGTCTTCTTCGTGTCGCCGTTCACCGGCTCGGGCGCCTCGTCGCGCTCCGTGAGCCATCGGATGATCTTCGGGCCGAACTGTCTCTGCGTCTTGGAACTCACGTAGATGCCGATGTGGCCCGTGTCGAGGCAGAGGTCCTCCTTGTCGGTGCTGCCGATCTTGCTCGTGATCTGGTCGCAGGCCGCGGGCGGCACGAGGTGATCGTACTTGCCGTAGATGTTGAGCACGGGCATGGTGATGTTCTTCAGGTCCACCTTCTTGCCCCCGAGAACCAGCTCGTTCTTGATGAGCCGGTTTTCCCGGAACATCCACTGGATGAATTCGCGGAAGGCCTCGCCCGGCAGATCGGGGCTGTCGAAGATCCAGCGCTCCATGCGGACGAAGTTCTCCACGAAGTCCTTGTTGTGGATGTTCTCCAGAAACCCCACGTACTTGTCGATCATGAGCCGCGCCGGGTTCAGGAGAAGGAACCCAAGGTTCATGATGTCGCCGGGGATGTTTCCGTAGGAGGCCACCAGCTTGTCGGGGTCCAGCGAGCGGGCCCAGACGTTGAGCAGCCCCGCGTCGTGGTCGAAGTTCGTCGGCGTGACCGTGAGCACCAGGTTCTTGACCTTCTCCGGGTGCAGCGCGGCGTAGATGACGCTCATCGTCCCGCCCTGGCAGATCGCCATGATGTTGAGACGATCCAGGCCGTGCTTCTCCAGGATGAAATCCACGGCGCCGTCGATGTAGCCGTTGATGTGATCGTCGAGGTTCAGGAACCGGTCCTTGCGGGTCGGGTAGCCCCAGTCGAGCATGTAGATGTCGAGGCCCGCGTTGAGGAAGGTCTCCACGACGCTGCGGCCCGGCTGCAGGTCGAGCATCGTCTCCCGGTTGACCTGGGCATAGACGATGAAGAGCGGCGTCTTGAGCGAGGGTTCCGTCCTGGGGTGGTAGTGCTTCAGCTTGACGCGGTCCTCCTGCCAGACGACGTCATAGGGGGTGACGGCGATTTCCGTCTCCAGCGGGCTCAGGAGAACCTCCCTGGCCTTCCGGAGCTGGTCGTAGAACTTCGCCGTGTCGCCGGCCACCCGGGCCGCGATCAGATCGGCGGCCATGACGTAGGGGGCCATCATTTCGGAGAGGCGGGCTTTCTTGTCACTTCCCATTTCGTTTCACCTTCCTCTCGAGCTCCTTCACCCGCTTTTTCAGGGTGTGCAGGTCGCGGTACAGCTCGTCCATGTCGCGGTTGGTGGGGATGGGCAGGTTCTGCAGCAGGTCCATGAAGAACTCCGCACGGGCCGCGCGGTAGTCGTGCAGGCAGTTGAGGGTCTCCGTCAGGGTGTTCATGTAGTCGTCGGAGCGCAGCAGGGCCATGTAGTGGTCTTCGAGCTTCTGGATCCAGAGCTGGTAGAGGGCCCTGGAGTCCTTGACGGCGGCCTTGCCCTCCTTCTCCATCTTGGCGATCTCTTCCTGGACGGCGTAGTAGGCTTTCTCGACGGGGATCATGAGCAGCTGGATGAACTCCGTCAGGGCCGACTGGTAGTCCGAGGCCTTCTCGACGGCCTTGTTGAACCGTTCCTGGTAGTAACGGTTGATGCCCAGCTGGGGGATGTTGAGGATCTTCCGGAAATCCTCCGCCTGGGCTTCGTAGAAGGTCTTCGTCATCTGCTTGACGAACTCGGCCATGTTCTCGGGCTCGCCGGCGGCCGTTGCGCCCGTCATCTCCGCCCACTGCTTTTCGAGTTTGACGGCGTACATCCAGAAGGGCTGCATCACCTTCAGCATCAGGTCCGGGACGGATTTGGCGGCCTGGATGTCCCCGGGCCCCGGCAGTCCGGCAGCGGAGGACAGGGCCTGGAAGAACTCGAAGAGGCCCTTGGCGATCTCGTCGGGACCCGGCGCCTTCGTCTCCCCGCCGGCGTCTGCCGGCACGGCGCCGAGAGGGGCCTGCCAGGCCTGGGCCGTCCGCTTCAAGGCCTCTTCCCACGCCGCGGCCTGGCTCTGGACCCAGTCTGCGAACACGACGCTCTGTGCGCTCTCCGGTGTCTTCTCCTTTTCGGTCATGGCCTACCCTCTCTTTTTCGACGCTTCGGCGTCGTGGTGTTCCGACGGCTTCCGGCCCGGCTTCCGGGACTCGTAGAGCTTCCCGTAGGAGGCCATCAGGGCCTGGAACTGCTCGGCCTGCTTCTGCATGAGCCCCTCGAAGCCCTTGACGATCTCGGAGGGGTCCGCTTCCTTGACGCCGGGCCTCTTCTTCGTCTTTCGCAGGGATTCCTCGAGCTCCTCGACCTTCTTTTTCAGGGCCTCGTGCTCCCTGGCGAGCGCCTCGTAGTCCTCCCGGGGGACCATGCCCATGAGACCGATGAATTCCTGGTAGGACTGCACGAAGTCCTCGGCGGCCTTTTTCCACATCTCGGCGTACGGGGCGGCGGGGTCGGGGTTCCGGTCGAGGCCGTAGAATTTCTGGAAGAGGGCGAGCTGCTGCTCGAAGGTCTTGAGGCCCTCGCCGGCCAGGCGGCTCAGGGTCTCCATCTGCTCCTGGCCCTTGGCGGCGCTGAGCAGAACGTTTCCCCAGAACTCGAGGAATTTCCTGTCCATGGGGCGGTCCCTCCTTTGCCGGTCAGCGGCCGGGCCCGGGTCTATGCCGCGCAGCCGCCGTTGCAGTTCAGTTCGTCGTCGATGCCGTCCAGGTCGAGCTGGAAACGCACCGGCCCGCGGTACCGCTCCCGGAAGCGCCGGTGCAGGGCGCACTCGGAGGTCGGCAGGGACCAGGACGTGGCGATGGCCCCGTGTCCCTTGGGGAACACGCTGATCTCCACGTCGATGAAATCGGCCGGGGCGAGCGCCGCTTCCCGGTCGACGAGGTCGTCCCCCTCGGCGTAGCAGAGCAGCCAGCGGATGCCCTTTTCCTGAAGGCGCTTGAAGTTCAGGGGTCTGCCGAACAGGGTCACCGGCAGGGTGCCGTCGCTCGCAACGGGCCTGGTGTAGGAGTCGAAGCTCAGCTGGGTGATGCCGATGGGAAGGTCGTTGCGCTCGTAGATGAGCCAGTAGTTCAGGGCCGCGGCCGTCGGGGTGATCCGGATGTGGTCGAGGTTCTCCCGGTTGAACATGGAAAGGTCGCGGTAGAAGGTGAAGACCGGGGCCTCGCGCTCCATGCTCTTGAGCTTGTAGACCCAGCTCATGACCTTGCCGTCGACGATCCGGTTGCCGTTGGGCAGGGTCTTGACCGCGTAGCCCAGGTCCCGGAAACGGGGGGGGATGTGCTCGAGGTATTCCACCAGGGCCTTGCTGCGGGTGCCGTCCATGGGAGCGACACAGGTGATGAAGGCGTCCACGAGCCCGTCGAGCTCGCCGGACATCAGGTTGAGGGCCGCCACGAACCCGCCCTGGCAGAACCCGTTGAGGGTCACGGGCCTGCCGTGGCGCTCGCGGATGACCTCGCAGAAGCGCTTCATGTCGAGGCAGTCGTCCTCCCCGGTCATGGTCTGCACGGCCGGGTTGGCGTGGATGTCCTTCATGATGCGGATGTAGGTCGGGATCCCCTGGTTGGCGAAGCAGTGCGTGTAGCTCTTGTTCTCGTCCGGCAGGAAGGCGAGGATCGAGGCCCCCAGGACGTAGGGCGGGATGATGAGGACGGGCTTTGCGCCCGGGCGGACCTCCGCGCAGCCCTTCCAGGGCAGCACCTGGTAGAGGATGAAGCGGTCCGTCTCGGCCGCCTTCACGTACCCGCCGTCGTCGAAGTGGAAGCCGAATCGGGGCCCGATGTCCCGGATGGCCCGAGGGTACTCGTCCGTGAGGAGTTTGAGCAGGTGGGAGAGGCGCTCGGCGTGCTGGGCGATGTCTTCTCCCTCCCGGTCGAACAGGGTGTTGAGCCATGCCGATTGCCGTCTCTGCATCTCGCCGGCGTGAAACTGGTTCATCGACCGCAGGGTGCTGAGCATTCCCTTCCGGGCGATGTCCATGTTGAAGTGCAGCAGCTCGAGGTAGTCCCGGGCCGTTTCCTGCGGCTGGTGCTCGACGATCTTCCGCTTCTCGGTCCGCTGGAAGGAGTTGAGCGCCACCCAGTACGGGGCCATGAAGTCGAAGTAGTAGCTCGAGACCCCGTTGACATAGGTCTGCGAGGCCTTGAGCAGCTCCGCCGAGGACAGGGCCATCTTGAGGCCGACCTCGGCGGGCTTCAGCGGCAGGTTCAGGAGGGTCCCCATGAGGTCCCTCGACGGCACGCGCGTGAACGGGAACATCGTCGATCCTTCCCTTCCTCCGGATCGGTCCGGATCCGGGAACCGTTCGCTACTTCTTCTCCTGGAAGAAGGCTTCCATCTTCTTGAAGTTTTCGTCCACGAGCTTCTTGTAGTCGTCGTAGCCCTTCTTGTACATCGAAGCCCACTCCCTGGCGGCCTTCTTGCCCTCCTCGGACATGCCCGAGGCCTGGTCGATGTAGAGGTTGAAGACCTTCTCCATCTGCTCCTGGAGCATGTTGAGGTTCTTGAAGGCGTTCTCGTAGGCCGACTTGTTGAAATCGATCATCTGCTTGATCAGGTCCTTGGGCTGCATCATATCATCCCTCCTTGCGGCTGTCGCCGGTTTTTAATTCGCGGACTTCGCGGCCTCGGCGAAGAAGTCCTCGACCTTCTTGAAGCTCTCGTCCACGGCGGCCTTGAAGTCCTCGCCGCCCTTCTTGTAGGCCTTGATCCACTCCTGGACGGCCTTCTTGCCCTCTTCGGGGAAGCCCTGCGTCTGGTCGAGGTACATCTCGAACATCTTCTGGCTCTGCTCCTGGAGCATCGCCATGGCGTTGTAGGTGTTCTCGAAGGTTGACTTGTAGAAATCGAAGGTCTGCTTGACTACTTTCTTGGGGTCCATGGAAAAATCCTCCTTGGGTGTTTGGGTTCTTGTGCCGTGAATATAAACCACCCTCGGCGGCTTGTCAAGAAAAAATGTTGCATTGCAACAAAATCAAATCAAAAATTCGTGAATCGTTATATCGTCAATAATATCAGTTATATGTATTATCTATGCCCTGCTTATCCCGGCTTCCTGGCGGCGTTTTATATCGCAATGTAGCATTACGGGCGCCCTCGCGGTGCCTGCAGGCAGGGGACAGCGAGTCGCGGGACACGGCATCTGAAAGAGTTCCGGGCAAGCGGGGCGGGTCAGGGGCGGCCCTCAGGTGCGGGTCACGAAGGAAGTGCGGCGCAACATCGCGTCTCCCGCCGCCCGCGAAAAACTATACACGAAAGCGGTGCATCCCGGCAACGGGAAAAACGGCCCTCAGCGGTCGCTGCGTTCGAGCAGGAAGCGGATGATCCGGCTGTAGTGACGGTCCAGCACCCTGCGGGACCGGAACAGCCCCATGTGACCCGCGTCGCAGCGAAGAACGAGCCTGTCCGACGGGGCGACCCCCTCGATGAGATCCACGTGGCCGATGGCCTGGCCGCAGGGGGCGATGTTGTCCTTCGTGCCGCCCAGGGCCCAGATGGGCACCGACGCGGGGTAGTCCTTCACGCCGATCCGCCGTCCCCGGATCTCCAGGGAGCCCCGGATCAGCGCATTGCGGACGAAGACCTTCTTGTACGTGTCCCGGAGAAAGCTCTCGGGGAAGTCGTGGCTGTAGTTGTACCACTGGTAGAAGGCCATCTGGCGGCCGGCGGTTTCCTCGTTGCCGTCGCGAAGGTCCGTGAGGAGCTTCTTCAGGTTGTCGAAGTGCTGGGGCATGCCCAGGATGTAGAACCCGAGCACCTGCAGCCGGCCGTCGTAGACTGCACGGCCTTCGCCGGGCAGACCCGGCGGCACCCGGCTGCCCAGGACCGTGGTCAGCAGGTCGATGTAAGGCTCGCCCATGGCCCTCGCGAAATCGGAAAGAAACCCCCTCTCGGCGTCGGTGTTCATGGGGGCGCCCGCCGAGCCGAAGGTCCTGCCCAGGTGCGGGAAGAGGATGAGGGTCGCCATCAGCAGAGGCCCCGGCTGGCAGACGGCCACGAGGTGCGCGGGGTGTCCCGTCTTTTCCTTCAGGGTCTCGAGGATCACCCGGTATTGTTCCACCTGGCCCTCGAAGTCCTCGTGATGCCTGCGGCCCTCCACGTACAGGGGGATCTCCTGGGCGCATTTCTGCTCCACGATCGCCATGCGCGTCAGGCCGCAGTCCCGCATGAAGAGCGCGACGCGCTCGGCGATGTTGGAGTGGTGGCCGGCCCGGGGGGCGAAGACGACGGTGTAGTTGCCGATCTCGTGGCGCTGCGCTTTCGAGAGGTCGATGAGGCGCATGCCCGGGAGGTCGGCCAGCACCTCTCCCGCCTCGCTGAAGCCCTGGCAGGGAGGCGCCTCGCAGAAGAGCTTCAGGAATTCCGCCTCGCCGTGGCGCGTCCGTTCGTAGCGACGCGCGGGCAGGGAGATCACGTCCGCCATCGCCCGGGCCATCTCCCGCTCCATGCCGTCGAGGCTGTCGGCCAGCAGAGCGGCGGGACGTTCGACCACCGTGCCGGTCAGGAGGAAGCGCCACATCTCGAGGCCGATGCTGCTTGCCGCGGTGAGCGAGTCGAGCCAGAGCAGTGACCAGCGGTTGCCCAGGCCGACCATGTCGGCGGACAAGTCGAGCGTCGACCGGACGGATTTCAGGGATGCGGCCACTGCGGGTGCGAGGGTATTGAGGGTGTTGGGCATGTTCCCTCCTCTGCGTACCAATGGATTTGCCGGGCGTTCAGAAAGCGGTGCATGCTTCCGGCCCGGAGTTGGACGGGGGTAAGAAGGCGCGAAGGTGAGAACGTGAGAACGTGAGAAAGGCGATATCCGTGCCGGTGCCGTAAACGAGATTTGCAAGCCGGCTCCGCTCTTCTCCCGCGATCAGCTTCTCACCCTCTCCCTGCGCGGTCTGCGCAGGAGCCTACTCCTCGAAATAGAGATTGAAGGGCCGGAACCCCTCGTCGATGACCCCCTTCATGGCGGCCGTGTGCTGGCGGAGAGCCTCGAGCCAGTCGGTGATCGCCCGCTTGCCCTCGTAGGGCATGACGGGGGACTGCTCCAGAAGCCTCTCCAGGGTCTTTTGCGACTGCAACTGGACGGCAAGCGACGCATCGAGCGTCCGGGTGATGGCGGTGTGACAGAACTGCAGGGTCTGCTTGGCTACAGGGTTGGTTTGCATGTCGAGAGCCTCCACGGTGATGCGAATCAGCGCTGTTTGGGGGCTGGTTCTAAACTGTTCGAAGAAGCTTGTCAAGTCCGATGTTGCGGCGCAACAAGGCCTCGGAGGCCCCGATTTCGGCAAGGTGTAGATTAAGGCATTGATATTCAAGGAATTATCTGATACACAACAGCTGACTTTCCCCTGCCGGTATTCGTTTGTTGCACGGTTACATCCAGTTTCAGCATATGGAGGGAGGAGACGGGGACTATGGCCGATCGGGTGGTGATCAAAAAGTACAACAACCGGCGACTCTACGACACCGAGAAGAACGCCTACGTGACGCTGGCGACGCTTTCGGAGATGATCAAGGAGGGCCGCCAGATCGAGGTGATCGACGCCCAGACCAAGGAGGACGTGACGGCCTTCACCCTCACCCAGATCATCCTCGAGGAGGCGAAGAGCAAGCAGTTCCTGCTGCCCGTCCCGCTGTTGCACCTCATGATCCAGTTCGGCGAGACCGTCCTGGCGGAGTTCTTCGAGAAATACCTGCAGCAGGTCGTCCGAAACTACCTGGCCTACAAGACCTCGGTGGACGCGCAGTTTGCCAAGTGGCTGGATCTCGGGGCGCAGCTCTCCCAGCAGGCCCCGCAGGTGGCGCCCCCCTTCAACCCCTTCCTGAGCGTCTTTGACATGTTCCCCAAGACCCCCGGGGAGAAGCCCGGGGGGCCGAAGAAGAAGGGGCCCTGAGGGGCGGGGCGGCCGTCCGCCCCCGGCGAAACGGCCTGCGGAAGGGCATACCCATGCGAAAGTTCGACATCATCGACCCCTGGCACCTCGAGGGCCGCTACACCTATTCCACGGCGGTCCGCAGGGGTCCCTTTCTCTTCATCTCCGGGGTGATTGCGCGGGACCCCGACACGGGCAAGATCGCGGGCAAGGGCGATATCGTCGCACAGGCCGACTTCATTTTCCGCAAGATCGAAAAAATATTGGAAGCGGCGGGCGGGACCTTCGACGACGTCGTGAAGACTACGGACTATGTGACCACCCTCGAGCGCTACGGCGAGACGGCCGCCGTCCGCAGAAAATACTTCAGGAACGGCTACCCGGCCGCCACAGGTGTCGTCGTCAAGGCCCTCGTGAACCCGGAGGCGCTCATCGAGATCGATGCCGTCGCCATCATCGAAACATAGGGGACAGGGAACATTTTTTGCTTGATTATAGGGGTGTGTCTGTTCAGAATGAACGCGACGAGATTGAACCCGGTGATCCACAACCTGCTGTTTCGGTTCGTCATGCTTGCCGTCTGCCTCGCGCTGTACGCCTGCTGACCGGTCCGCTGAGCGGGGCAGGTCGTGCCCCGCGGCGTTCTGAAGCGGCCCAGGTCTTGCGAACCCTGCGATCCGGGAGCCCGGAGGGTCTGCTGTTGCACAGGAAAAAAAAGCGCCCTGCCTTTCTTCTTTCCCTGCGGGCCATCCTCCTGGCGGCCAGCCTGCTGCTTGTCGGCCAGCACCTGGCTGCAGCGCCCGCCAGGGCCGGCATGCCCGTGCCCATCCATGAGTTCCCCTCCGCCATGCTGCTTTGCGGGGAGAGGGTCCCCCTCGAGAGGCAGGACGTCTGGGAGATGATGGACCAGGCCTTCGTCCTGTCCGTCTACAACCAGGAGCAGGTCATCCTCTGGATCAAGCGCGCCAACCGGTATTTTCCCCACATCGAGCGGCGGCTGCGGGAGCGGAAGATGCCCGACGATCTCAAGTACGTGGCCGTCGTGGAGAGCTCCCTGAGGACCTATGCCGTTTCGTCGGCCAGGGCGACGGGGCCCTGGCAGTTCATGGAGAAGACGGCGAAGCGCTACGGGTTGCGCGTGGACGGCGCGATCGACGAACGGCTCCACTTCGAGAAGGCCACCGAGTCGGCCCTCGATTACCTGGCCGATCTCCACCGGCAGTTCGGCAGCTGGGGCCTGGCCCTGGCGGCCTACAACTGCGGCGAGGACCGGGTGGCCAAGAGCCTCGAGATGCAGCAGGCGGAAGGCTACTACGACCTGGACCTCCCGCTGGAGACGGAGCGGTACCTCTTCCGCATCCTCTCGGCCAAGGTGATCCTGACCAACCCCGAGCGCTACGGCTACCGCACCTCCGCGATCCGGGTCTATCCCGTCGTCGAGACGGACCGCATCGAGCTGCAGGCCCACCGCGAGGTGCACGTCAACGTCATCGCCCGGGCCTGCGGGACGAACTACAAGACCATCCGCGAGCTCAACCCGGAGATCCGCAACTCGTCGCTGCCCCCGGGCCGCTACAGCCTGAAGGTCCCGAAGGGCGCGGCCCGTGACTTCCGCGAGAACTTCGAGAAGATCCTCTCGCAGGAGACGCCTCCGAAGAACGGGCAGAAGAAGAGGATGTAGCCGCCGCGGGCGGCTCCATCAGCCGACAGCCAACAGTCAACAGCCAGCAATAGATCCTCCTTCCCGTCTTGTGGCCTGAAGCCTTTCCCCATAAGTTGTTGCAAATCTTTTCAATCCATCGTAACCATGGGCGCCGAACCATTGTGTGCCTATGGAATTCGAAATCATCCGCTCGAGAAGGAAAACGATCGCCATCGAGATTACGAGGGAGGGGAAGATCATCGTCCGCGCGCCCCTTCGGCTGGCGCGCCGCGAGGTGACGGCTTTCGTGGATCGGCACCGCGACTGGGTCGCGCGGAAGCGGGACCAGGCAAAAAAGCGCGGCGAGCAGGCATGGCCGCGGACGTTCCGCGAGGGGGAACTCTTTCCCTTCCTGGGCGAGATGCACCGCTTGCGGCTTGTCGAAGGCGGGGCATATCTGCGGAGGGAAAACGGCGAGTTCCTGCTGGGGGCCGACCTGGCCCGCAGGGCCGCCGCTGTGTTCCGCACCTGGTACCGGGCGAGGGCCCGGGAGGTTCTCGAGGACCGGGTGGAGCGGCTCGCCCGGCGGATGGGGCTCACGGTGCGCGCCGTGCGGATCACCGACGCGAGACAGCGGTGGGGCTCCTGCAGCGCCTCGGGAACCCTGAATTTCCCTTGGCGTCTCGTCACGGCCCCGCCGGGCGTCATCGACTACGTCGTCGTCCACGAACTGGCCCACCTCGTCGAGCTCAACCACTCCCGTCTCTTCTGGGATTGCGTCGCCCGGGTCCTCCCGGATCACCGCAGACGGCGCCGGTGGCTCCGGGAGCACGAGCATCTGCTCGAGGTGTGACGCTTCCGCGATCCCCGCGGCTAGGCGCCCGGACGGGGCGAGGCCGCACGCGGCAGGCCTTCGAAGAGGGGGAAACGGAATCGGAAACAGGGAGGGGAGGGGGCGATGCCCCTCAGGACAGGCAAGGGGGCTTCCCGGACCGGGAAGCCCCCTTCGCGCGGTGGCCTAAAGGCCCTCAGCCGTAGATCTCGGGGTTGAGGCAGTCGGGGGGCCGCTCGCCCCGCAGCATCGCCAGCAGGTTTGTCGCGGCCTTGACGGACATGCCCGAGCGTGACGACCGCGTGGCCGAGGCGGTGTGGGGGGCGAGGACCGCGTTCGGGAGCTCCGCCAGGCCGGGCACCATCTTCGGCTCGAACTCGTAGACGTCGAGGGCGGCCCCGGCGATAACGCCTCGGCGCAGGGCCTCCACGAGCTCGGCCTCGTGGATGACGGGCCCGCGGGACGTGTTGATGAGGTAGGCCGTGGGCTTCATCAGGGCGAGGGTCTTCGCGTTGAAGAGGTGCCGCGTCGCGGGCATGAGGGGCACGTGGACGCTCACGAAGTCCGATTCCCGAAGCAGTTCCTCGAAGGAGACCTTCCGGGCCCCCAGGTCCTTTTCGAGGACGGGGTTGACGACCTCGTCGGTGTAGAGGACCCTCATGGCAAACCCCTTCGACATGAGGGCCATGGCCGTGCCGATGCGGCCCGCCCCGACGATGCCGAGGGTCTTTCCTGTGACGTCTCCGCCGATGAACTGCATGGGGCCCCAGCCGGGCCAGGTGCCCGAACGCATGACCCTGTCGGACTCGATGAGGCGCCGGGCCACGGCGAACAGCAGCGTCCAGGCCATCTCCGCCGTGGCGAGCGTGAGCACGCCGGGCGTGTTGGAAAGCGGGATTTTCCGCTCCGTGGCGGCCTTGACGTCCAGGTTGTCGAACCCCACGGCGTAGTTGGCGAAGCCCTTGATCCCCCGGGCGGTGTCCATGACCTCGCCGTCGATGCGGTCCGTCAGCAGGGTGATGACGCCGTCGCGGCCCCTGACGTTCTTCAGCAGCTCCTCCCGGGTGAGGGGGCGGTCCTCGGGGTTGATCTCCACGTTGCAGGCCTCCCGCAGCAGGGTCAGGCCCTCCACGGGGATCAGGCGCGTGACGTAGACGTTGAACTTGGCCATGGGTTCCTCCTTACGTGCGGCTTCGCGGCGGCGGAGCCGCCGCGCTGAAAACGAGGGTGAGAAGGTGAGAGGGTAAGAAGGTCGGATGGCTTGCAGCCGCAATCCCGCGACCGCTTTTCCAACCTTCTCACCTTCTTACCCCCTTACCCTCTGTATTGACAGGTGCGCGTCACCCCGGTCTGCCTCGAACAACCTTCCCTGCCGGTCTACTTCAGCCCCAGGAACTCCCGCTCGATGAACCTCCATGTCTTCAGGTAGTCGCCGCCCGCGATGAGCCTCGAGAAGGCCCTGTCGTCGATTCGGTCGAGCAGCGACCAGATGCGGTTCGTGATCCGGCTGTTGGCCTCGAAGGTCGCCCGGATGTCCCAGCGCGTGGGCGAGGTGTCGGAGGTCAGAAAGTCCGTGTAGCCGATCTTCTTGAGCCAGTACAGGAACTCGACGTACTCCAGGAAATGCCTCGCGCCGCAGAAGCAGTCCCAGTCCCAGCGGCCGTCGTTGTCGTTGACGTGCACGTAGAGCCGGTAGGGGCTCGACGCCACGAGGGCCGCGGCCTCGGCGGGCTGCTCGCTGCCGTAGACGGAGTGGCCGAAATCGAGGGTGACCCCCATGTTCTCGAGGCCGATGTCGTGCAGGAGGCAGAGCGTCTTGGCCGCCGAGTCGATGAAGCACTTCCCGCGGGTCTCGCTCGGCTTGTACTCGACAAACAGGGGGATCTCCGGGCGGTGGGCGCCGCACTCGCCGAAGGCATCGACCAGGCAGCCCCACATCTTCCGGTAGTCGCACTGGAAGGCGAACTCGAAGCCGTCGCCCAGGGGGCAGCAGGTCACCTTGTCGGCCCCGATCGCCGCCGCGAAATCCTTGGACGCCTTGATGAACCGGATCGCCTTTTCGCGCACGGCCTTCTTCGTCGACGTGAGGCCGCCGTTGAGGAATTCCGGCTCCGCCTTGACGTTCACGTTCACCGCCGCGACCTTCAGCCGGTATTTCCGCAGCAGCCCCCGCGTCAGGGCCGGGTCGCTCACCTCGTAGGGGTAGACGATCTCGACGCCGTCGCAGCCCCGGATCCCGGCCAGGAGGGCGAATTTCTGCTCCACCGTCTTCGGCTCGTTGTACAGGTGGAACCGGTCCCTCGTCTGGCCGAGAAACCCGGTGATGACCGCCATCCTGACCATGCTACCCCCTCCCGAGGAGGCGGCGGGCCGCCCCCGCGATGTGATGTCTCGACAGGCCGTATTTTTCGAGGAGCTTCCCGTAGCTCCCGCTCTCGGCGAAGGTGTCCTCCAGGCCGAGGTTGTCGAAGGGCACCACCTTGTGCTTGAGGCAGAAATTCGACAGCTCGTAGCCCAGGCCGTTGCGCTTCTGGTGGTTCTCGGCGACGACGAGGGCCCCCGTCTTGTCGAGGGACTTCAGCAGGGTGTCCGCGTCGAAGGGCTTCACCGAGTACAGGTCGATCAGCTCGGCGCGGACGCCCTCCCGGGCGAGGATCTCCGCGGCCGCGACGGCCTCGAAAACGATGTCGCCGTGGGTTGCGATCGTCACGTCGGAGCCCTCGAGGACCACGCGGCTTCCGCCCATGCGGAAGGAATCGCTTTCCTCGTAGAGGTCCAGGATCGGGTCCCGCATGAGCCGGACGAAGACGGGGCCCGGCGTCCGCAGGGCGACGTCGAAGAGCTTCCTGGCCGCCCACGTGTCGGCCGGCACGAGGACCTTCATGTTGGGCAGCGTCGTCATGTTGGCGATGTCCTCCGTGGCCTGGTGCGTCACGCCGTCGATGGCCGGCGTGAAGCCGCCGTGGGACGAGAGGAACTTCACGTTGAGGTCGGGGTAGCAGACGAACGTGCGAACCGATTCCAGGGCCCGCATCGTGATGAAGACGCCGTAGCTCGAGGCGACGACGGTCCGGCCGTCGGCGGCCATGCCCGCGGCGGCGCTCACCATGTTGCCCTCGGCGATGCCCATGTTGAAGTATCGCCCGGGGAACCGGTCGCCGAAGAGGTGCGAGAAGGTGGAATAGCCGATGTCGGCCTCGAAGACGACGAACTCGCCGTCGACGGCGCCGTACTCGGCCATCCGCTCCGAGAAGGCCCGTCGGGTCGGGATGCTGGCCGGCGTCAATGCGTGCGGCCTCATGAGTCCTCCCCCCAGATCTCCTTCATGGCGCAGGCGAGCTCGTCGGCGTTCGGGCACTTGCCGTGCCACTCGAAGCGGTCCTCCATGTAGCTGACCCCCTTTCCCTTCACCGTGTTGGCGACGATGCAGGTGGGCCTGCCGCGGACCCGGCGGGCCTTTTCGACGGTCCGGAGGATCTGCGCCATGTCATGGCCGTCGATCTCGAAGGTCTTCCAGCCGAAGGCCTTGAACTTCGCCGCGATGTCGCCCATGGGCATGACCTCGTCGCAGCAGCCGTCCATCTGCAGGCGGTTGCGGTCGACGATGGCGATCAGGCGGTCGGTCTTGTACTTCGCAGCCGCCATGGCGGCTTCCCACACGAGCCCCTCGTTGATCTCGCCGTCGCCCAGCAGCACGAAGACATGGTAGTCCTTCTTTCGAAGCTGTCCCTCGAGGGCCATCCCCAGACCGATGCTCAGCCCGTGACCGAGGGACCCCGTCGTCATGTCGATGCCGGGGGTTTTTGGGATGGGGTGCCCCTGGAGGATGCTCCCGAACTGCCGCAGGGTGTCCAGATGCTCGAGCCCGAAGTAGCCCCGCATGGCGAGGCAGGCGTAGAGAACGGGGCAGGCATGGCCCTTGGAGAGCAGAAAGCGGTCCCGGTCGGGCCGCCGCGGGTCGGCCGGGTCGACCCGCAGGATGTCGAAGTAGAGGGCCGTCACGATGTCGGCGGCCGACAGGGCGCCGCCGGGGTGACCGGACTTGGCCTTGTAGATCATGTCGATGACGCGGGAACGGACTTCCCGGGCCTTTTCGGCGAGAAAGGCCGCCCGTTCGTCGAGGGTGCGCCTCCGAGGGGCATCGGCCGCCGTCATGGTTGCTCTCCCGATTTCGCCGTCACGGGCGCGGGGGCGCCTCGCCCCGGCCGCCTGCCCAGGGCCCGCATCGCGGTTTCCTGCCGCATCTCCTTCAGGAGCTGCTGCCTCGAGCGGTTGAAATGCTGGCGCGCCAGCTTTTCCGCCTGCTCCGGGCGGCCCGACGCGATGGCCTCGATGAGGGCGTGGTGCTCGGGCAGCGTCTCCCGCGGATGCCGGACGAGGCCCTCCATGACGTCGATGCGGTAGCTCACGGTGATGATGTTGTAGTTCTCGAGGATGTCGTTGAGCAGGTCGAACCCCCCCAGCTCGATGAGAAACTGGTGAAACCGCCGGTCTTCCTCGGCATAGCGCTTGATGTCCTGCGGGCTGTCGGTACGGTCGGCCTCGCGGAAGAAGCCGCGGAGCTTTTCGGCCTGCGCCGGCGTGATGACCTCGGCGGCGCGCCGGGCGGCGAGCCCCTCGAGGATCTCGCGCAGCTCGAAGGCCTCGAGGACCTCCTCCTTCGTGAAGCGCCGCACGTAGAAGCCCCTGCGCGGGACGGCCTGGACGAGTTTCTCCTGCTCGAGCTTCTTCAGGGCGCACATCAGGGGGGTGCGGCTCACGCCGAATTCGCGGGCGATCTTTTCCTGGAGGATCTTGTCGCCCGGCTTGAACCTGCGGTCGACGATCATCGCCTTGAGCTCGCGGTACACCTTGAAGTCGAGGTTTTCGTGCCGCGTCCCCAGTTTTTTCATGGCCTCTGCTCCGTGAAAAGGGCGGCGTGAATTGAATATTGTATTCAAAATGCACTAAACCGTTTCCCCCGTGTTTTGTCAAGGGAAAACCGGCCCGCCTGCCGCAGGACGCGGCGGAAGTCAGGAAGAGCGGAAAAGCGGAAGCGCAGAAAATCGGTGTTCTCGAGATGGGAGGACCCTTTATGGTTCTCCGCGATGATGAGCCGCCTCGCGTCGTTGACGGCCTCGCTGCGGCAAGAGAGCAGGGGTGGCGCGGTCTGCAGCGGTCATTCGATCAGGATGATCTGGAGGTCCATCACGTTGGTCCCCGTCGGGCCCGTCTTGATGAGGCCGCCGGCCTGCTCGAAGAACCGGTAGGAGTCGTTGTCGTCGAGGAAGGCCTGCGGGTCGAGGCCGAGGGACCGGGCCCCCGGGACCGTCCGCCCGTCGACGACGGCGCCTGCGGCATCGGTGGGGCCGTCGGTGCCGTCGGTGCCCGCCGACAAGAACGTGATGCCCGGCGCCCCCTCGATGCAAAGGGCGAAGGCCAGGGCCATCTCCGTGTTGCGGCCCCCGAGTCCCTTGCCCCGGACCGTCACCGTGGTCTCGCCCCCGGCGATGAGGCAGATCCGTCTGCGGCCCGAGGCGAGGCAGGACTGCGCTTCCAGGACCTGCCGGTAGAGCCGCCGGGCGGCGTCGCGGGCCTCGCCCTGCAGCGCCGTGGTGAGGACGACCGGTTCGTATCCCCTCGCAAGGGCCCTGGCCCTCGCGGCCTCCCCGGCGATGCGGTTGCTGCCGATCACGATGTTCTCCACGCGGTCGAACAGGGGGTCCCCCGGTTTCGGGGTGTCCGGGATCTTGCCCGCCGCGCCGTCGCGGAGGATGCGCAGGACACGCGGCGGCATCTCGCCGGCCCGGTCGTAGCGGGTCACGATGTCGAGCGCCTCGGCCCAGGTCGTCGTGTCCGGCGCCGTCGGGCCGGAGGCGATGACGTCGACGGCATCGCCGATGACGTCGGAGAGGATGAGCGACACCACCCGGGCCGGCCGGGCCGCCTCGGCGAGTCGGCCGGCCTTGACGCGGGAGAGGTGCTTGCGCACCGTGTTGAGCTCCATGATGTCGGCGCCGCCCTGCAGGAGGATCCGGGTCACCGCCTGCTTCTCCTCGAGGGTCAGGCCCTCCGACGGGGCGACGAAGAGAGCCGACCCTCCCCCCGAGATCAGGCAGACGACGAGGGTCTCGCGGCCCGCCCGACCGATCATCTCGACGGCCTTCACGGCGCCGGCAACGCCGTTTTCGTCGGGCACGGGATGCCCCGCCTCGACGAGTTCGACGGCCCCCGCGAGCGGCACGCCCTCGCAGTGGCCGTACTTGGTCACGACGACGCCCCCGCGGACTCTGTCCCCGAGTTCGTCGAGCAGGGCGCGGGTCATGGGGCATGCGGCCTTGCCGAGGGCGACGACGACGATGTCCTTCAGGCCCTCGTCGCGGCAGATCGTGCGGATCCGTCCCGCATGCGCGGCGACGGCCGCACCGGGGTCGGCGGCTCGGAGGGCCTCGCGGAAGATCTCGATGGCGTCAGGGTTCATGTTCGTTCCCCGTTCCCGGCTGTCGGCCCGTCTTCCAGGAACGGGCGGATCGTATCGCGGAAGACGCTCGGGGCCCTGAACAGGGCGTAGTGACCCAGGGGGTGCTCGAAGGCGCAGAGCCGCGAGCCGGAAATGCGCTCCTGGGCCTTGCGGGCCATGCAGAGCCGGACCCAGTGGTCGTCGGCCACGTGCAGGATGAGGGTTCGCGCCCGGATGCGGTGGAGTTCCCCTGTCACGTCGAGCGATTCCCCCGCGCGGTTTCGGTACAGCAGGTCGACGGCATCGTAATTGCGGCCGTAGGGGACGAGCAGGGCGCCCTCCTTGCCGTGCATCCGCCAGGCGAAGACCTCTTTCTGGACTTCTTCCCATCCCGACTGAATCCTGTGGTCGAAGCTCATGGCCGAGTGGAACAGGATGGACCAGCCGAACATGACCCCGCGCCAGGGGTGCTCTTCCTTCGGCAGGTGGTAGTAGGTCCCGCCCGTCTCCCGCCATGCCGGGTCGCTCTCGATGGCCGCCGACATGAGCCGGAAGAGCCAGCGCAGGTGGGGGTCCGTTTCCGTCACGCCGCCCATGGGCATGATCGCCTCGACGAAGTTCGGGTGCATGAGGGCCCACAGGTAGCTCTGGATGGCGCCCATGGAGGCCCCCGTGGCGAGACGGATGCGGCTCACCCCCAGGTGGTCCCGCAGCAGCCGGTAGTTGGCCTGGACGCAGTCGAAGAGGCTGTAGGGCGGGAACGCAAGCCCGAGGCCGTCGCTCGGCTTGCTCGCGCCCCAGAGGCCCAAGGCGTCGGCGAAGATGACGAACCAGCGGTTCGTGTCGATCAGCTCCCCCGGGCCCACGGCGGGGCCGCCGCAGAAGTCGTTTCCGCCCTGGCCGCTGTGCCAGTAGAAGTACATGAGGCCCGCGTCGCCCGAGTAGAAGGGGCTGAAGAGCACGGCGTTGTCGATGCGGCCGTCGGCGTCCCGGTGCGGCGTCCCGACGGCGATGCAGGCCGTGCGCAGGGGCCCTGCGCCCAGGGACTCGAGGGTTGCGCCGCCCGCGCCGCCCGACTCCCACGATGCCGGGTCGTCGAGGTCGTAGGCGCCGCCGATCCGGAAGCCGGGGATCTCGTAATAGCGCTTCAGATGCGCCAGCCCCTCCACCCCGCAGAGGGCGGTGACGGGCTTGGTTTCGCTGTCGGCAGGACTTCTGTTCATGTTCCTCGCAACGCAGCAAGGCGGATTCCGACCGTTTGGGCACGACGCGATGAAGGCGCGAAGTCGGGAAGCCTGGATATACGGAGGATCGACCCTGTGCGCCTCCACGGATCCGAACTTCAACACCGCCCGGCGTCTCAACCTCCTGTTCCGCTTCCCGATGGCGCACGGCAGCCGGGCATTTACCTCGAAAAACAGCTGAGCGCGCCCTGTGACACCTGGATCACCTCGAACACCTCCGCGTCGCCGCCCGCAAGGCTCATCACGCCGCGCCAGCGGGCAAGGCCCCGCACCGCCTCGTCGTAGCGCACGGCGGCCGTCTGCGAGCGGTGGCACGCGAGGGCCCGGATCTTCGTCTCCAGCGTCGCCGAGATGTCGACGGCCAGCTCCCAGCGCCCCAGGGGGTGCCAGACCTCGTAGCCGAGAACCAGTTCGGGCGACCAGGGCTCGCCGCCGGCCTCCTGGAACCAGGGGCCGGAGCCTGCCCGGAGGGCCTCGAGGACGAGTTCGCTCGCCACCCGGTGCCCCAGGGACGTCTCGTTGCGCTCGTGGACGAACAGGATGTGCGGCCGGAGCCTTCTCACGACGCGGATGATGTCGAGTTTCATCTCCCGGCTGAAGCCCGTGAGCCCGTCGGGCCGGCGGAGGAACTCCACGTTGGCCGCGCCGAGGATCTTTGCGGCCTCGAGGGCCTCCTTCTCCCGGACAGGCCCGACCTCCCAGGGGGGCAGCCGGTCGCTGCCCGCCTCGCCGGAGGTGAGGATCACGTGGGTGATCTCGCAGCCCTGCAGCGCCAGCAGCGCCACCGTGCCCCCGCAGCCGATCTCGATGTCGTCGGGGTGCGTCCCGAACGCCAGCACCCTCTTCTGCTCTTTCTTCATGCGTCCTCCGTACCCCCTGCGCGATGCCCTGTTGCCCGTGTTCCCGTGTCACGCGCGATGACCCACGCCGCCGCGGCCGCCGCGGCAAGAAACGCCAGCCCTTCGGGCGCCTGCAGCAGCAGGAGCTTGCCCGCGCCGAAGAGGACGGCATAGACGAGGATCACCCCGCAGAGCCAGTCGCGCAGAAGCTTCCCGCAGCCTCGGTCCCCCTGGACCTCGGGCATGGACCGGGCGACGGCCGCCCAGCCGGGGCCCCCGGGGTGCACGCGGCGGTAAAAACGCCCGAGCGTGACCGCATCGATGGGCCTCGTCAGATAGGTCACCAGGACCCACGCGGCGGTCGTGGCCGCCACGATGATGTAAAGGGTCTCGGGAAAACGGACCTGCGTGGCGAAGCGCAGCCAGGCGCAGACGGCAAGGGGCGCCGCCATGGCCGCGATCTCGCTCCAGGCGTTGATCCGCCACCAGTACCACCGCAGGATCAGGACGAGCCCCAGGCCGGCGCCGGCCTCGAGGAGGAAGGCCCAGGCGCCGGAAATTGTGTCCATGACGAAGGTGGCGCAGAGCGAGAGGGCCATCATCGCCAGCGTGGCGCCCCGCGCAACCGCGACGAGGTGCCTCTCCGGCGCATCGGGCCGGACGAAGCGGCGATAGACATCGTTGACGATGTAGGAGGTGCCCCAGTTGAGCTGCGTGGCGACGGTGGACATGTAGGCGGCGAAGAAGGCCGCCACGAGCATCCCCTTGATGCCCGCCGGGAGATGATCGCGCATCGCGTAGACGTATCCCAGCCTCTTGTCCGCAGGGCCCAGGTCGGGGTAGAGGACAAGGGTCGCAAGACCGACGAGGATCCAGGGCCAGGGCCTCACACAGTAGTGGGCGATGGTGAACCACAGGGTCGCGGCCTGCGCGTGCCGCTCGTCCCTTGCCGACATCATGCGCTGGGCCACGTATCCGCCGCCGCCCGGCTCCGACCCCGGGTACCAGCAGGCCCACCACTGGATCCCGATGAAGGCGAAGAAGGCCGCGGCGCTCAGGGTCAGGGGTCCCGACCCGTCGCCTGCGGGGCCGCCGGATATCGCGGGGGTCAGCTCCAGCGTCCAGGACGGCAGCTTGTGCACGAGCCCCGCGAGCCCCCCGATCTGCGGGAGGTCGAGGACCACGACGGCCAGGACGACCGTCCCCGCCATGGCCAGCACGAACTGAAAGGCATCGGTGACGGCGACGCCCCACAGACCCGAGAGGGCCGCGTAGAGGGCCGTGAGCCCCATGGCCAGGGCCACGTAGAGCATGACCGCATCGCGGGGGATGCCGAACATCCCCTCGAGGACGGACGCCATGGCCAGGTTGACCCAGCCGAGGATGACGGTGTTGATGAAGAGCCCCAGGTACAAAGCGCGGAACCCGCGCAGGAACGCGGCGGGCCGCCCCGCGTAACGCAGCTCGACGAACTCGACATCGGTGAGGATGCCCGCGCGGCGCCAGAGGCGGGCGAAGAAAAAGACGGTGAGCACGCCGCCGCAGACGAAATTCCACCAGAGCCAGTTGCCGGCGATGCCGTGCCGGGCCACCAGTTCCGTCACCGCCAGCGGCGTGTCGGCCGCGAAGGTCGTGGCGACCATGGAGGTGCCCGCCAGCCACCAGGGGAGGTTGCGCCCCGAGAGGAAGAACTCCCGCACGCTCGAGCCGGCCCGGCGCGTGTAGTAGAACCCGACGGCGGCGCTCAGCACGAAGTAAAGCCCGATGATGAGCCAGTCGATCGCACCTAGCATGGTGATTCTCTTCCCGGGCGGCCTGTGGGTGACCCGATGCGCAATCCGCTCTTCTGATCTTCCTCACTTCCGGGCTTCCGGGTCCCTCAGCGTCCCCGGCCCGATTTTTCGATCTTCTTCAGCGTATCGCCCGAGAAGGTCAGCACGTAGACGTAATCGCCGTAGCCCCTGTCGTAATACCACTTCTGGCCCTTTCCCGCGGAGGCGGCCGACGTCGTCCCCTTCGGCGGCTTGTGCTTCCTGTCCTTGCCGCTTTTCGCGACCGACTCGCTTCTCGAGGGCTTTCCGCAGATCTTCTGCACGGTGTACCGGGAGTCGCCGACGGAGACCGTTTCGGCCCCGCAGCGAAAGACCGTGTCCTCGCCGCGGGCCGGCGCGACGACCGCGATGGACAGGACAAGAGACGTGACGGCGAACACGGCGACGGACGCAACGAGGCGAAGCATGGGTCCCCCCTTGTGGACGGCTGGATTCGGCACGGCTTCAACGGTCCCATCCTTACTATAAAACGGGCTGCATGGGAAGGATGAACTTGACAGGCGCGCCCCGCATTTCTTAAAGTAAAAACGCAAAACATCCGAGATGTTGAAGGAGACGGCGGCGGGCCGCCCCGACGGTCGCGGCCGATCCGTTGCCTGCCGGGAAAAACAGGGCACGGGAGACACCAATGAAGATCGGATGGATCGGCACAGGGATCATGGGGGCCTCGATGGCGGGCCATCTGCAGTTCGCGGGGCACGAGCTGTTTCTGTTCAACCGGACCCGGGACCGGGCCAAACCGCTCATCGACCGGGGCGGCCGGTGGTGCGACACGCCGGCCTCCGTGGCGGACGAGTCGGAGGTCGTCTTCACCATGGTGGGCACGCCCGCCGACGTGGAGGAGACCTACCTCGGCCCGCAGGGGATCCTCTCCGGGGAGCGGCCCTGCCGCATCGTCGTGGACATGACGACCAGCGAGCCGGCCCTGGCCCGGCGGATCTTCAAGGCCGCCGCAAAGAAGGGGGCCTTCAGCCTCGATGCCCCCGTCTCCGGCGGCGACGTGGGCGCCCGCAACGCCACCCTCGCGATCATGGTCGGCGGGGACCGGAAGATCTACGAGGAGGTCCTCCCCCTGTTTCAGCACATGGGGAGGAACATCGCCTGGATGGGCGGACCGGGGGCCGGCCAGCACGCCAAGATGTGCAACCAGATCCTGATCGCGGGAACGATCATCGGGGTCTGCGAGTCCCTGCTCTACGCCGAGAGGGCCGGCCTCGACGGCCAGGCGGTGATCGACATCATCGGCAAGGGGGCCGCCGGCTCCTGGAGCATCAACACGCTGGGACCGCGCATCGTCCAGGGGGACTACCGGCCGGGGTTCTACGTCGAGCATTTCATCAAGGACATGGGGATCGCCCTGCGCGAGGCCGCGGAGATGGGCCTCGCCCTGCCCGGGCTCGCCCTGGTGCACCAGCTCTACGTGGCCGTGAGGGCCCAGGGTCACGGCAGATCGGGGACGCAGGCCCTGATGCTGGCCCTGCGGCAGCTCAACAGCGCGAAGGCGAAACAGGAACGGTCGGCCTGAGGCCTCCCCGGACGGGGAGGATAATTTGCTTGACGGGGCCTTTCCTTTTCCATTATCGTTCCCCTGCATCCGGCGTCGGGCTTCGGTCCCGGGGCGTGGACGGCCCATCGAAAACCGATCGGAGAGAAGCGCTCGAACGAATGGTGCACCTCAAGCGAAGCCTTCTGCTGCTGGCGGCCCTCCTGGCGATCCACCTTCTCCAGCCCGTCGACCTGTCCGCGGCGACCCGCAAGGCGAAATCGAAACCGAAGCCGAAGGCCGGGACGACGATCACGGCGCAGTCCGTCTTGGTCATGAACATGACGACGGGCGACATCCTCTACGCGAAAAACCCCGACACGCCGATCGCGCCGGCATCCCTGACGAAGATCCTCAGCCTGTACCTGATTTACGAGGCCCTCGGCGAGGGCAGGGTCCGGACCACGGACATGGTTGACGTCGGCGCCCGCGTTTCCCAGGTCAACGGGTCGCGCATGCGGATCCGGCCCGGGACGCAGATCGCGCTCGGCGACCTGATGAAGGGGATGGCCGTCCTGTCGGCCAACGACGCCTCGGTGGCGGCCGCCGAGTACGTCGGGGGGGACGTGGACGAGTTCGTCCGGCGGATGAACGCGAAGGCCCTCGAGCTGGGCATGCTCGCCAGCCGCTTCGAAAACCCCAGCGGCCTGCGGGAGGATGGCCAGGTGACGACGGCCCGGGACATCCTGCGGCTTTCCTGCGCCTACATCCGCCGGTTTCCGCAGTCGCTGCAGCTCCACTCCCTTCCCGCCTTTCAGTACGGCCGGAAAACGGGCACCAACACGAACCACCTCCTCGAGAAGGCCCCCTTCGTGGACGGGCTGAAAACGGGCCACGTCGCCGGGGCGGGCTATCACCTGGTCCTCACGGCGAGGCGCGACGGCACGCGCGTCGTGGTCGTCGTGCTGGGATCGCGCACCTCGGGGGCCCGGTTCCGCGAAGCCCGGATGCTGCTCGAGGACGCCTTCAGGAAGATACAGCCCCACCCCGCCGCGCAGCGCGTGGCCGGGGGGCCGGCGATCCCGGCGGCGGGGGATGAGGTGCCGGTCGGGAGATCCGCCGGGGGGGTCGGGGATTCATGAAAAAGGCGGCAGGATTCGTGGTTCTGGCATTCCTCCTGTGGGGATTGCTGTCGGGCGTCGAGGCCCAGATCGGGACCCGGGACCGGTCGGCGAAGCCCATCGGTCCCCAGGGGTACGGCTCGAAAGGCCAGCCCGAACAGCAATCACAGCAGGAGGAGCGGCGGTCGCACCGCAGCGCCTGGCTCCAGGGGGACGAGCGGCAGCAGGAGCAGCTCGCCGGCTGTTTCCGGCTTTCGGCGACCCTCACCCAGCATGCCCGGGACATCCAGAAGATGACGGGCGCCGGCGCGGTCAACTGGAAAGAGGTCGCCGGCCAGTTCGAGGACCTGCAACGCGGGGTCGCCCTCCTGTCGGAAAAGCACGAGCAGTTTGCCCTCGATCTCAACAACGGGCAACGGACCTGGTGGGAGCAGGCGCTGCGGGACATCATGTCGATCCAGCTCCAGCTCTCCGAGCGGATGGGAGCGATCGAGCGCGATGTCCGGGGGGAGAAGCCGGAAGCGGCCCTGGTGGTGAAGGCCATGGGCGACCTGGAGGGGCGGTTCCGGCGGTGGCACGAAATCTACGGCCGGATCATCGCCGACATGGGCCTCGAGGTCGCGGAGCCGCGATCGGCCTCGGGGACGATCAGGGGGCTGCCGGGTGCTCAGGGTCCTGGACGATGAATCGACGATCCGCCGCTGCCGGCGTCAATTCCTGCGGGCGCTGAGGCCCCATGTGACCGGCCGGATCGCCGTCCGGATCGGTCATCCCGGGGAGAGCGTCCGTGCCCGGGTCTTCTGGGCCGAGGGCCCCGGGCTGTGGTACCACATCGGCATCGTCGCCGGCGAGCGTTACCTGAATGCCTTCGGGGTCGGCCGGCCGGCGGACGGCGGCGCCGTTTCCAGTTCGATCGAGATCAACATCCCGATGCGCGGCCTGGACCGGAAAATCGGCGGGGCCTTCGCCCGTGACGACGGGGGGCGGGTGTTCCTCGTCCACCGCGGCAAGATCGGCGGCAGGCGGGGCGTCGGGAAGTCCCTGTTCGAGTCCCGCTATCGCGGGGTCTGGAGCGAGGTCGTCGACGGCGACGTGCGAAGCGCCGTCGTGGTGATCGGCGACCTGCAGTCCCCCCGGTTCGCCCGGCAGCTGGCCCTCTTCGTCCGCAAGGTGGAGGCCGTCAAGGGACGGGAGGCCGAGGACGATCCGCAAGCCAGGATTTCCTTCGAGGACGATCGTTTCAGCGAGGAGGGCATCGGGGGCCGTGACGTGCCGGCCGGGCGCGATCACGCCGCGGAATGCGATCGGGATCTCTGCGTCTCCGACCTGGCGCGGCGCTTGCGGCAGCTGGGCGCGCGGATCGGGAACGACCCGTCGGGGGAGCTGCTTGTCCGCGATGCCGGGGGCGTCGGCGCCGTGATCGAGGTGGCGGCGGGGACCGGGGCACCGCTCCTGGAGCAGGCCGTCGGGAGGCTCATGCTGCGGGGCGCGGCGATGCCGCGGGACGCCCGGCGGTGGCTCGTCGCGCCGGGGGATCCCGGCGAAGACCTCGCGGGAGGGCTTGAGGCGCTGGGCATCCGGTTCATTGCCTACGGATGGGAAGCGGGGCAGGCCGTCTTCGAGGGCCTGGCCGGGCAGCTGGCCGAGATGGGCATTGGGAAGGCAAGAGGGTGAGGGAGAAGAGGGTGAGAAGGGGAGAGAGCAAGCAGGGCGACAAGAGAAGGGGGGACTCGCCGATGGACTGGGGAATGCAGAACAGGATGTCCCGGCTTTTCCGGAACGGCAGATGCCTGTTTCTCCCGATCGACCACGGGTATTTCCAGGGACCCACGTCGTGCCTCGAAAAGCCGGGCGAAACCATCGCGCCGCTGCTGCCTTGGTGCGACGCGCTCTTCGTCACGAGAGGCGTCTTGAGGCACTGCGTCGATCCCGTGGGCGCCAAGCCCGTCATCCTGCGGGTGTCGGGCGGCACGAGCGTCATCGGAAAGGACCTTGCCAACGAGGCCCTCACGACCTCCATCGAGGAGATCCTGCGGCTCAACGCGACCGCCGTCGGGGTGTCGATCTTCGTGGGCAGCGACTACGAGCGGGAGTCCCTGATGAACCTGGCCGACCTGGTCAACGATTGCGAGAACGTCGGGATTCCCGTCATGGCCGTCACGGCCGTCGGCAAGGAGCTGGAGCAGCGGGAGGCCCGGTACCTGGCCCTGTGCTCCCGGATCGCCGCCGAGCTGGGGGCCCGCGTCGTCAAGACCTACTGGTGCAGGAACTTCGACAAGGTGACGGAGGGCTGCCCCGTGCCCGTCGTCATGGCCGGGGGTCCCAAGTGCGACACCGAAATGGAGGTGATGGCCTTCGTGCATGACGGGATGAAGCGGGGCGCCGTCGGCGTCAACCTGGGTCGCAACATCTGGCAGAGTCCCCACCCCGTCCCGATGATCCGGGCCCTCGCCGCGATCATCCACGACGGGGCGTCGGTGAAGCAGGCCCACGAGGTCTTCCGCTCGGTGAAGGAGGACATGGCGAAGGGAAGGAAGAAGAAATAGGTGACAGGTAACAGCTAACAGGTAACAGGTAACAGGTAACAGGTAACAGAGTGCCGTATCCACCTTATTTACGGGCTGTCGCCCAAAGCCGGTTGACCAGGATTCTTCCTGCGAAGAGGCGGTTTTGGACCGCTCCAGCGCTCGCTGCACTGCAGGCGCAAAAACTCGCCCTTCGGGCTCAAACAGTTTGCGCTGCGGACGTTTCGCTTCGCGCAGAGCGGTTACCCAAAACACGCCTCACTTCGCTATCCAGAATCCTGCCCGACCGTCAACGCATCAAAATCGATTTGGGCAACAACCCGTTTATACCTGTCACCTGAACCCTGCCACCCAAAACGAACCCAGCAGAAGGGCCGGGCGAATCGCTGACATCATGAAAGCGGCGGTGTACTACAACAACCGGGACGTCCGGATCGAGGAGCGGCCCGTTCCCCGGATCGGCCCGGGGGAGCTGCTCGTCAAGGTCATGGCGAGCGGCATCTGCGGCAGCGATGTCATGGAGTGGTACCGGATCCGGAAGGCCCCCATCGTCCTCGGGCACGAGATCGCAGGGCTGATCGTCGGGAAGGGGCCCGGGGTCGAGCGCTACGAGGCGGGGGACCGCGTCTTTGTCTCCCATCACATCCCGTGCAACACCTGTCATTGGTGCCTGAAGGGAAGCCACACGGCCTGCGAGACCCTCCACACGACCAACTATGACCCCGGCGGGTTCAGCGAGTACCTGCGTGTGCCCGCGCTCAACGTCGACCGGGGCGTGTTCCTGCTTCCCGGCGGGGTCACCTTCGAGCAGGGCGTGTTCGTCGAGCCGCTGGCCTGCGTCGTCCGCGGCCAGAGGCTTGCGGGTCTGCAGCCCGGCCAGAGCGTGCTCATCCTCGGCAGCGGCATCTCGGGGCTGTTGCACCTCATGCTGGCCCGGGCCCTCGGCGCCGGGAGGATCGTCACGACCGACATCAGCGAGCACCGCCTGCGGGCTGCGGCCGAACTCGGGGCCGATGCGGCGATGGCGGCTTCGGAGGACGTCCCCGACCGGTTCAAGGCCCTCCACGGACGGCTTGCCGATCTGGTCATCGTCTGCACGGGTGCCCTGTCGGCCTACCGGCAGGCCCTGAACGCCGTCGACCGGGGCGGCACGATCCTCTGCTTCGCGCCGACCGACCCCGGCATCGACCTCCCCGTGCCGGTCAACGATTTCTGGCGCAACGAGGTCCGCATCCTTCCCTCCTACGGCAATGCCCCGCAGGACGCAGCCGTCGCGATCGAGCTGATCCGCTCGGGCCGTGTGCCCGTGGAACGCATGATCACTCACCGCCTGAGCCTCGACGAGGCGGGCCTCGGATTCCGGCTCGTCGCCGAAGCGGGCGAGGCCCTGAAGGTCATCCTCTATCCGCACCCCATCGATGAGAAGGTGAGCGGGTAAGAAGGGGAGATGTCAGGATCAACCGGAAGCCGGCCCCGTTCTGTCGTCTTCTCCAGCCTTCTCACCCTCACCCCTTCTTCCCTTCTCGATTGCTTCCGCTCGTCATTGTCGGTTGACATTCCACGGTTGCCCCGGGTAGATTGAAGGCGCAGAGGTGGCAGGGATGAACCGCGCAATGCAGCAGAGCGGCCCGGGCCGCGGTGAAGGGAAGACCGGCGGTTTCGCGGGGCACCTGCGGGTGCGCAGGGCCGGACCCGGAGAGATGCCGGCCTTCGCCGTCCCCTTCGAGGATGCGGAGCGCCGCCGCTGGGTGGCCGAAACCCTTGCGGCCGGCAGGGCCCTGGCCCTCGTCGTGGAGAGGTTCGCCGGGCGGGCCTGGGTAGCTGCGGGTCGCATCGTGACGGACGCAGACGGGGAGACGGCCGTGGCGGTTGATCCGGGCGAGCGAGGACGCGGCCTGGCGCACGAGGTGCTGCGGGCGGGGATCCGGGTCCTGCGCGAGGAGCCGTTCACGGCGCTGACCGCCCGCATCGAGCCCGGGGATGCGAGGGCCGCGAAGACCTTCGAGAGGGCCGGCTTCGCCCCCGCGGGGTCGTGCCGGTTCGGGGGCCGGCGGTCGATGCGCTACGTCCTGAACCTCAGGGGCGACTGCACGCCGTACAACGTCTGGATCTGACGGCGTCTCGCGTCTTCGCTCGGCGTGATGCATGCCTAAAGAAATCACCCACTGGCTGATCGCATCGGCCGTGTCCTCCGGGCTCGAGGGAACCGCTTTCCGGGAGCCCCTCGACCGGTACGGGAACATCCTGAAGATCGGGGCCGTTGTCCACGACGCGCCCTATTACTATCTCCGCGGGGATCGCGACCGGCGATTCGGGGACCTGCCCCGCAAGCTCCACGGCACCGTCGACGACGCCTACGAACTGATCGGGGCCCTGCTGAGTTACACCCTGGAGAGACCCCCGGGCGAGCGGAGCCCGCTCGTTGCCTTGCTCGTCGGGCTCGTGACGCACCTGTTCGCCGATGCCCTGTTCCACCCCATGATTTTCTACCTCACGGGCCCTTACGATCACCCGTCGTTTCGCCGGGGGACCATCGCCCGGCAGGACCACCGCCGGCTCGAGACGCTCATCGACATCTCCCTGGCCGGCGGCTATGCGCGAATCAAGGGGTTCTCCCTGGCCGCCTTTCTCGGCGCGGCGGAGGCGCCGCTCGAAGGGATCTTCACCCACGCCGGGGCGGCATGGCTGGAGCCGGGCCGGGCGGAAGGCTTTGCGGAGGGCCTCGTCACGGCCTTTCGATGGTTCGCCTTCATGCAGGGGCTCTACCGCAATCCCGTGCTGGGACGGCTCTCGTTTTGGCTCTTCCCGGCCGTCCCCGCGGCGGCGCGGGAGATCCTGGCCCTCGTGTACGCGCCCCAGCTGGCGCGCTTCGGGGATCGCATCCGGGGGGAGCTGCACTACCGGCATCCCTGCACGGGCCGCGAGGAGGCCCGCAGCATCGGCGCCCTCATGGGGACGGCCGTGGAGCAGAGCATCGCGTTCTGCCGGGGGCTGGAGCCCCTGCTGGATCCTGCCGCACGGAGGCCGGCGCGCCTCGTGCTGCCGGCCGTCGATCCCGGCCTGGGGTTCGATCCGGACCGGCCGATGTGCCATTATGCCGCGCGGCGGTTCTTTGCATGACGGGGGTCCGGGGATTCCATTTGCAAAAGACGGAGCCCGTGATTATGTTGAGGATCGGCGCGCCCGGCGCGAAACCTGCGCCCCTGTGCCGCCATCCCCGGATCGCGACGGAATCCGATGACGCTTTTTCTGGCAAGCTTTTTCCTGGTCCTCGGCCTCATGCACGGCTACGTCTTCCTGAAGGCCCGGGCCGCCTTCCCCTTCGGGCCCGGAACGGGCGTGCCCGTCGCGCTGGCCATGCTGTGCATGGTGCTGGCCCCCGTCGCGAGCCGCATCCTGGAGCGGCAGGGCGCCGAGGGGGCCGCCGGGGCCGTTTCGTGGGCGGGATTTTTGTGGCTGGGATTCCTGTTCCTCCTGGTCGTGGCGCTGGCGGCGGTCGATCTGTACCGGGCAGCGGCCTCTCTGGCGGGGTTTGCATCGGGCAGGCCGCTCGCCGCCCTCGTCCCGGGGGCGAAGACCGCGTTCCTCGTCCCGCTTGTCCTGTCGCTGGCGGCGTCGGCCTGGGGCTTTCACGAGGCGCTCGACGTCCGGACGGAGCGGGTCGTGATCGAGACGGACCGGCTGCCGGCGCACGTCGAGCGCCTGCGGATCTGCCAGATCTCCGATGTGCACCTCGGTCCTATCGTCCGCGGGGACAGGCTCGCGCGCATGCTCCGGATCGTGAGGCAGGAGAACCCCGACCTGCTGGTCTCCACGGGCGACCTCGTCGACGGGCCGGCGGCCCGTCTGCCGGGGCTTCTCGAGCCGTTCAGGGACATCCGTCCCGCCTTGGGCAAGTTTGCCGTGACGGGCAACCACGAGTTCTATGCGGGTCTCGAGCAGGCCCTCGCGTTCACCCGGGAGGCCGGGTTCGAGGTGCTGCGCGGGGAGGCCCGCGATCTGGGCGGGGTGCTCACCCTGGCCGGCGTCGACGATCCGGCGGGCCGCGGGTTTTCCCTCAAGGGTCATTCCGACGGGGAGCGCGAGCTGCTCGCCGGCCTGTCCCGGGACCGCTTCGTTTTGTTTCTGAAGCACCGGCCCCTCGTGGAGGAGGGATCCCTCGGGCTCTTCGACCTGCAGCTCTCCGGCCACACGCACCGGGGACAGATCTACCCCTTCAACCACATCGTTGATCTCTATTTCCCCCGGTCGAGCGGGCTCCACGACCTCGGCCGCTCGCACCTCTACGTGAGCCGGGGCTCGGGCACCTGGGGGCCCCCGATGCGGGTCCTCGCCCCGCCGGAGGTGACCGTGATCGAGATCGTCAACAGGAAGAACACCACGCACTGACGGAGGTTCCCGGTCCATGTTCAGCCCGTCCGACATCGAATACATCCGTTCCAGGGGTGCGACGGAGGAGAAGATCGCGGAGCAGATCGAACGGCTTCGGAGGGGGGCGACGGCCCTGACCCTGGACCGGCCGGCCACGGTCGGCGACGGGATCCTCCGGGTCGCCGAGGACGAGAAACCGCGACTGGTCGCCCTGTACGACGAGGCGGCGGGGGCCGGGCGATGCCTCAAGTTCGTCCCCGCGTCGGGAGCCGCCACGAGGATGTTCCGGGACTGGCACGCCGCCTTCAACCGGGGCGGGTTCGCAAGCCTCGCCGAGTTCGAGACCTTCGTTACCTGCCTGCCGCGCTATGCCTTCTACGAAGACCTGCGCGCGGCGCTGTCGAAAGCCGGCCGGCCTGCGGCGACCCCCGCCGCCGAAGGAGAGGAGCGGGAGATCCTCGACTTCATCCTCAACGAAAGGGGGCTCCACTATGCCTGCAAGCCCAAGGCGCTGCTGAAGTTCCACCGGTACGGCGGCACGGCGAGGACGGCCCTGGAGGAGCATCTCGTGGAGGCGGCCCTCTACGTGAAGGACGAGAGCGGCCGGTGCCGGATGCACGTGACGGTCTCCGCGGAGCACCTGGCCCCGGTACGGGATCTCCTCGAGCGGGTCCGCGGCGACTACGAGCGCCGCTTCGGCGTGCACTACGAGATCGGGCTCTCCGTCCAGAGCGAATCGACGGACACGATCGCCGTCGATCTCGAGAACCGGCCCTTCCGGGCCCGCGACGGCCGGCTCCTGTTCCGTCCCGGGGGGCACGGCGCGCTGCTCTACAATCTCCAGGCGATCGAGGGGGACATCGTGTTTGTCAAGAACATCGACAACGTCGTGCCGGACCGCCTCAAGGACACGACGGTCCTCTACAAGAAAATCCTGGGCGGGGTTCTCGTTGCCCTGCAGCGGGAGCTCTTCAGCCGGCTCCGGGCGCTGTCGGACCCGTCGGCGGGCGAGGCCGTGCTGGCCGAGGCGGCCCGCTTCGCCGCGGGACGCCTGGCGTGCCTGCTGCCGCCCGGCTTCGAAGGCAGGCCGACGGGGGAGCGCAGGCGGATCCTGATGAACGCCCTCGACAGGCCCCTGCGCGTCTGCGGGATGGTGAAGAACGAGGGAGAGCCGGGAGGGGGGCCCTTCTGGGTCAAGGAGCGCGGCGGCGGGTGCTCCCTGCAGATCGTCGAGGAGGTCCAGGTGGACAAGACGGAGGCGCGCCAGGCCGAGATCTGGGCCTCGTCGACCCACTTCAACCCCGTCGACCTCGCCTGCGGGGTGCGCGATTTCCGGGGTCGCCCGTTCGATCTCGAGCGGTTCGTCGCCCCCGACCAGGTGTTCATCTCGGTCAAGTCCCACGAGGGCAGGGATATCAAGGCCCTCGAGCTGCCGGGCCTGTGGAACGGATCCATGGCCCACTGGCACACCGTATTCGTCGAGGTCCCCATCGAGACCTTCAACCCCGTGAAGACCGTCGATGACCTGCTGCGCCCCGCGCATCTGCCTGAAAGCGGCTAAGGGTGCAGGGCTGAGGGCCCAGGGCAAATGGCGTAAACGGGAAAGGCGAGGCGTGCGATCCCCGCCCTTCGCCGTTTGCCGGATCCCTGTTTCATATCATTCTCTCCTGCAGGTCCCCCTTGTCCGCCGGGGTGACGCGCAGCAGCGTCGTCTCTGCACCGCGCCGGCACTTCACGATCACCTCGCCTGCGTCTTTCGGGGCATCGCCGTAGGCGGCGCAGATGGCGGCGGCCCTGCGGCGGATCTCCTCCGGTCCGTCCCCGGGCAGCACGCAGAGCGGACCCGGGAAATCCCGCATCTGGAAGACGGCGTCCCGGTCATCGACCAAGGACTCGATCGCCTGGTTGTCCCGCTTGTTGCGCCCGACGATCACCTTGTGGCGTTCGTCGATCCGGATGTGGCGCCCCGCGCTCAGGAGTTCGAGGTCCCTCGTCGTGCAATCGGCCCCGTGGGCGAAGAGATCCTTCAGCCGCCGCGAGTACATGGGGTCCGTCAGGAGGCACCCCCCGGCCGGGTTCGAATACGACGTGATGCCGTACCGCTCGGCCATCTCCATCTGCCGCTTGCGGCCCCGGCCCGAGATATCGAGGAGCCGCTCCCGGTCCACCAGGCCCTCCCGCTCCGGCAGGGTCTCGGGAAGCCGCAGGGCCGACAGGGGCCGGAGGATGCGGTCGGCGTAGCCCGAGTTTTTCGCCACGACGTGCAGCATCTGCCGGCTCTGCGACATGGGGCGCTGGCCGAGGACCTCGCCGGTGAAGACGAAATCGTACCCCATCTCTTCCATCTTCCTCCCGGCGATCCGCAGCATCAGGGTGTGACAGTCGATGCAGGGGTTCATGTTCTTCCCGTAGCCGTATCGCGGCGACCGCACCACGGCCAGGTGCTCCTCGGTGATGTCGAGGACCATGAGGGGCAGGCCGATCGTGCCGGCCGCGGCGCGCGGCTTGGCGGCCCCGAAAAACGGGGTGCGGAAGGTCAGCCCCAGCACGTCGATGCCCTGCTCCTGGATCAGCTTGACCGACACAATGCTGTCGAGTCCCCCCGAAAAGAGGGCGATGGCCCTCACGGCTTTCCTTGTTTCCTCGGCAGACAAAAGAGATCCATTCCTTCCTTGACGATAACGGCAGCAGGCAGGATGGGGAGACGGCTGAAAGCGAATCCAGCCCTCTCACCTTCTTACCCTCTCATCCTCTTGCTTTCTCAGTACAGGACGATCCTTCGCTTCCATCTCTCGCCGATGTAGGCGCAGAGCCCGCGATCCGCGTCGTCGGACACGAGGTAGAGCGTTCCTTCCGCCGTGGCGATCCTGAAGGCTCTGAGCGTGAGCTCCCACGGGGGCGGCTCCTCGTCCCCCGGCGGCCGGAAATCCTCGGTCACGGCGGCGTAGGGGACATCGAGCCCCCCGAGCACCTTCTCGACGACGGTCTTCCTGTCGTCGGTGCCCGCGATCTGGATCAGCTCCATCCCGCCCTCACGGAGCCCGACCCGGCGGGGCGGCGCCATCTCCCCGAAGTGGATGATCGCCGTCCGGGTTCCGATGCGGACGGTGTAATCCGCGCGCAGCACCGGGGGTCCCCCCTCCTTCGAGGCGTCCTCGACGGGGATCGGCTGATCCGCCCTGTAGGCGTACCCCAGCGCGTCGAGCAGCGACCCGACGAACACCCGGTTGCCGCCTCCCCGTAGGACGGCGGGTTCGGCGGGGGCCGGGGCCGCCTGCCGCTCGCGGAGGGACCCGCTGCCTTCTTCGATCTCGATCACGGCGAGCCCTTTGCCCTCGGCATACCGCGCGACGGGCTCCGGGATCGGCGGGGTCCGTGCCGGCGCCCGGAGGATGCCGGCCAGGAGGTGCTCCCCGCCGTCGGCCGACCGGCGCACGAGGACCCAATCCGCTCGGAGCCTGAGGCCCGCCGTGGCCCCCAGCTCCAGGGCCGTCGCGTTCCGGCGGAATGCGTACCGAGCGGACGCGCCGAAGACGCCCTCCAGCACGGAGAAGAGACCGTCGGCCCCGGGGTCGTGCAGCACGGTGAAGTTCCCCCATCGGGCGCGCATGAGTGCGGCCGCCCCGTCGGGGATCCGGCGCCCGAAATCGAGAAAGATCCGGCTCCCGTCGGCAAGCTCCGCCATGGGGACATCGGCGCAGTCGACGGCCAGGTGTTCCGTCTCGGTCAGCGGGACGAAGTATTTGCCGCTGCGGACGAGCTCTCCCCCCGAGCGCCCAACGACCGCCGCGATGACGGCCAGTTCGCTTCCCGTCGGCTGGAAGGCCTTCGCGTCGACCCGCTCGGCCGCCCCTTCTTCCTGCGCCGCCGTCCCGGCGGGCTCGGCCGGCGCCCGGTCTTTCCGGGGCAGCAGCAGGGCCTGCCCGGGGTAGATCCGGTCCGGGTCGGAAAGACCGGGGTTGAGCTGCATGACCCGCCTGATCCACGCCGCCATCTCGCCTGCCGTGATGCCGAGCCGGTCATGGAGAATCCGCGACAGGGTGTCCCCCCGGTTGACGACGTAGGCCGGCCCGCCCGGGGTCGCGCCGAGGCGGGGCAGGGCGATCCTCTGGCCGGGATAGATCCGGTCGGGGTTGCGGATCTGGGGGTTGAGCCTCATGACCTGCCTGCGCACCGATGCCGATTGGGCCGCCGGCCTGCCGAGCTTGCGCCGGATGATCCTCGAGAGGCTGTCGCCCTTTTGCACGACGTAGACGGACGGGCTGTCCTTGGCCGCTGCCTTTTTTCTGAGGACCAGGTGGGCCGTGTCTTCCTGTGAAAGCGCATCGGTGGAGATCGAAAGGAGGCCGAGCCCTGCCAGGGCGGTGAAGGCAAGAGTCAGGCGCAACGTCCGTGGATGCATGAACGAAACCTCCGACGGCAACGGCGTCGGGCGGAATCTTAACCCGGATCCACACGGATTGTCAAACCCCGGCGGCGCGAAAAAAAAGAGCCATGGCTCTTTCGGGCCATGGCTCTCTCGGCAGCGTGCTGCGTCCAGCGGATTACAGGCCGCTCTTGAAGTTGTCCCGCATGAGCTCGCGGGCGATGATCATCCGGCGGATTTCGGAGGTGCCGGCGCCGATTTCCCACAGCTTCTGATCCAGGAAGTGACGGGTCACGCCGTACTCGGTGCAGTAGCCGTAACCGCCGTGGATCTGGATGGCGTCGAGACCGATCTTCGTGCCCATCTCGCCGCAGTACAGCAGGGAGGCCGCGGCCATGCGGTCGAGGTCCGTGCCCTTGCCGCCGGACTTGTTCTCGAGCGAGTCGCAGTAGGCGGCGGCGCTGTAGGCCATCCAGCGGGAGGCCTTGTAGCCGCAGTACATGTTCGCCAGCTTCTCCTGGATCGATTGGAAGGAGGCGATGGGCTTGCCGAACTGGACGCGCTCCTGGGCGTACTTCAGGGAGAGCTCGAGGCAGCTCCGCATCGAGCCGAGGGTGCAACCCGACAGGGTGATGCGCTCGGTGCAGAGGCCGGAGGTCAGAACGGCGACGCCCTTGTTGAGACCGCCGATCAGGTTCTCTTCCGGAAGCTCCATGTCCTCGAAGGTCACGAGACCCGTGGGGGAGGTCCTCATGCCCCACTTCTTGATCTTCTCACAGGACCAGCCCTTCGTCTTCTTGGGATAGCAGAAGAAGGTGGAGATGCCGTGGGGACCCTTGTCGGGGTCCGTCTTGGCGTAGAACACCATGAAGTCGGCGACGGGTCCGTTGGTGATGAAAATCTTGCTGCCGTTGATGACCCACTTGTCGCCCTTCTTGATGGCGCGGGTCTTCATGCTCATCGCGTCGGAACCGGCGTTGGGCTCGGTGATGCCGAGGCAGCCGATGTACTCGCCCGTGCAGGACTTGGGCAGGACGTCCATTCTCTGCTTTTCCGTCGCGTTGCGGCGGAAGTTGTCGAAGCACAGCGTCTGGCTGGCGCCGACGGTCATGGAGAGGGCGTTGCTCACGCGGGCGATCGTCTCGTAGGCCAGCAGGGTCTCCACGTAGCCCATGGCGGCTCCGCCGTACTTCTCCTCGAACACGATGCCGTTGATGCCGAGATTGCCGGTCTCCCTGAAGAGGCCCTCGGGCATCACGTCCGCTTCGTACGCGTGTTCCATCTGGGGCTCGAGCCAGCTCACCGCCCATTTGTACACGCTGTCCTCGAGCATCTTTTGTTCTTCGGTGAAATTGAAATTCAACGCCATAACCAACTACCTCCCTTTCTTAAAATTTGGCCCCAAGACGTGAATTACGCATGTTTCCTGTGCTTGCGCAATAGCGTGAGCCGCATGATGTAAATCGCCTTGGGTGATCCTCTCTCTCTGTCTGTTCTCAGGCGTGGCGAAAGAACGGCGGGTCCGGTATGGTCAAGCGTCCTGCAACCGGCGCTCGAGTGTCCCGATAAAACGCGTGACATATACCGAATTGCAGCCCGTCTGTCAAGGTAAAAACGGCGCTCGTCGGGGAATTTCGGCGACGCGTCATGGGGCTTTCCTCCCGACGCGGGGGAGCCTGCGGGCAGCCGAACATTCAAAGGAATAAGAGGCCGGCTTCCGGCTGTTTCCGAACGCCGTGTTGTCTGTGCGATTTATGAACATTAAGTTCGTATAACGCACGGCCGCCGAATGCCCTGCCTTGAGGAACTGCATGGAAACGAACATGATGAGTGCACAATTCGCACGATTCGGGCCCGCCGCGCCGCGGCGCCGAAGCGGCGAATCCTGTGCCGTTCCTGCCGCATATCGATCAATGCATTGAAATCATTCAACTATATTTTGATGAGCCCTTCGCGGTTTTTTGTTGCCTTCAGCTCTTTCATGGCACCATTATTGCTAATTTTCATCGTCGAAGCGCATCAGGAAATACCCAAGACCCTGACAGACCCCCAAATTTCCTGGCGCTTGTTTTGAAAGAGGCCGATCGGTGGATGGTTTTGGTCCCTCCTTTCCATCCACCGATGCCCTTTCAAAGGGGCCCGCCGGAATGTCCGTCATCAAACGCCACATCGACCACAGGATCCGGCGCTGCCTGTCCAACCCGGCGATCCTCCTCCTCGCGCTGGTCTACCTCTCTTCCGCAAGGCGGCCGAAGGCCGTTTTCCCCCGCTGGGCGGTCCGGGCCCTGTAACCCGTTCCCCTGCTTTTCATGATGAAAGGCTCGAGAGTTTCGTCGTGTCGACGTCCCGTTGCGGGCAACGGAAAAAAGCCGGCCCCGAAGGGAGCCGGCTTTTTCCGCGGATCCGCCGAATGGCGGAGAGATTACATGACCCCGAAACCGAGAAGCAGGGCAAAGACTGTGAGGATGGCGCCCCACCACAGGAGGATCATCGTGGTGTAGCCCATGATGTCCTTGGCGGAGAGTCCCGCCAGGCCCAGCAGCGGCAGGGCCCAGAAGGGCTGGATCATGTTGGTCCACTGGTCGCCCCAGGCCACCATCATGGCCGACTTGACCATGTCGATGTTCATCAATCTGGCCGCCTCGACGGTGATGGGCCCCTGGACCGCCCACTGTCCGCCGCCGGAGGGGACGAACAGGTTGATCACGCCGGCCGACCAGAACTGGAACATGTAGAAGGTCTGCGGCGTGGAAACGGCCACGAACCAACCCGCGATGACCTTCGCGAGCCCCGTGCCGATCATCATCCCCATGATCCCGCCGTAGAGGGGGAACTGCAGGGCGATGCCGCCGCAGGAGCGGATGGCGATGTTCATCGCCCGGACGTAGTTGATGGGCTTGCGGTGCAGGATCACGCCGAGGATGAAGAACAGGAAGATGACGACGTTGAGGTTCAGGTCGAAGCCCTTCTTGATGAAATGGTTGACCAGGTAAACGACGCCGAGGGCGGCGAAGATGAAGTTGATGATGTAGCTGTGGTCGATCCGCTCGGCCAGGGTCGGGCTTGCGGGCTTCTCGACCTCGACGGTCTCACCCAGGAGTTCCTTCGCCCGTTCTGCGGTAAGGCCGATGGAATCCTCTTCCTTCGGGTGCATGAAGTAGAAGAGGAACGGGATGGTGAACAGCATGATCGCGACGGGGATCATGTTCCACGAGGCCAGGATCGTGTCGGAGATGGGCACGATCTTGCCGGTGATCTTCTCGATCAGGTTCAGGTTGGACTTGGGTGTCGCCAGGAGCAGGGGGACGGAGCCGGAGAACCCCATGTGCCAGATGCCCAGGGAGCTGTAGGCCGCGGCGATCAGCAGGGGGAAGTCCGACTTGCGCTGCCGGTTGGCGATCTCCAGGGCGAGAAAGCCCCCCACGATGAGGCCGAAGCCCCAGTTGATCCAGCCCGCGAGGCTCGCCACGAAGGCCGTGATCATGGCGCCCTTGACGGGCGTCGTCGCCAGGGCGGCGATCCCGTTGAGGACCTTGCTGACCGGCGGGGTGAGCGCCAGGCAGTATCCCGTCACGAGGATCAGGATCATCTGCATGGCGAAGGCGATGATGCCGTAGATGCCGTCGCCCCAAGTCGTGATCACCTTCATGATGTCCGACGGGGTGAAGGCGAGGGCCAGGATGGCCGTCAAGAGGGTCAGCAGGATGGCGAACAGGTACGCGTCAGGCAGGTAGTGCCGCATGAAGTAGGTGAAAAAACCAGCCAATCTTCTGATCATGGGGAAACCTCCTTTCCACAACTCCTGTGATGCCCCGCAGCGCGGCCGCAGCCGTGCGGGGCCGTGTGCTGATGAGTGATAAAGATGGACGATGACGGAATCTATGCGTCAGGAGGAGCTGCCGGTCAGGATGCAGGCCCCTCCTTGTACACCCCGGGCAGAACGAACAGGCCGTCCGGAAATCTCCGGATCCGTGATGGAATGAAACCCCAAGCGGCGCCGAGCGCCGTACCCTGCGGTTCTATATCCAATTTGAAGGGTTTTTTCCAGTATTTTTCTCGTCCCCGGGTCGGGGACGCACCGTCACGGCGGCACGGGACCTAGAGCCTGTATCGGAGTTCGTTGCGCACGGGGGTGCCCTGGGCGGACGCCGCGACGATCTCGCCGACTGCCTCGAGGTCGGCCATGCGGCTGACGTTGCCCTGGAGGATGATGGAGCGGCCGTCGAAGAAAACCTTGAGCGTCGGGATCCGGATCCGGGGGCTGGTGGCGATGCGGGCCTTGATGCGGGCAGCGATCGTCCGGCCGCGCAGCAGTTCGCGTCCCTCGGCGGTCAGCCGTTCCTCCCGTTCCCGCAATGCGCTGCAGAGGAGGTCCGTGATCTCCCCGAAGGGCCTCTCGGAGGTGTCGAACACCAAGTCGTAGGCGGTCGGGTCGTCCCACTCCCTGTGGAAATGCACGCGGATGAAGGATGCCCGCTCGCTGTCCGTCTTCTCGATGAGCCGGACGGCGTCGTCCCGGTCCAGCCCGTCCTTCTGCATGACCCATTCGGCCCGTTGCTCCACGGGAGCCGTGAGACGCACCCGCAGGACGTGCGGCAGTCCCTCGAGCAGGAAGTTCGCCCCGCGGCCCACCAGGACGACCCGGTCCCGCATGGCGAACTTGTAGAGGGTGGACTCCACGAGCGCCATGAGGCCCCGGTATTCCCAGTCGAACCGCTCCCAGATCGTGGGCCCCTCCTCGTCGACCTCGCGCAGCACCGCGGCCCAGCGTCCCCCCTGCGCCCGCAGATCGGCGAAAATCCGCTCCTTGCCCACGTAGTCGTAATGCATCCGCTCCGCGACGGCGGTCCCGATTTCCTGTGCGCCGCTGCGGTATGACCGGGAGAGGGTGAGAATGGCCATGGCGTTGTATTCCTGACGGTTTGCCCGCGGCCGGCCCGGTGGGGTCCCGCCGCCGCGGGGCGGGTTGTCATGTTCTCGACGCGATCTTGTGACGCACCCAGAGCCTGCCGGCGACGATGACGCCGACGGCGAAGAGGGCCTCCATGGCGTACCGGAACGCCGCCGGGGGGTCGAAAACCCCGACGATGACAGGGTCCGTCAGGATCATCTCGGCCCCGACCTTGCCCAGGAGCGCCGCACCCACATAGAGGATGACGGGGTATTTGTCCATCAGCATGGACAGCAGGCTGCTCGTGAAGACGACGAAGGGGATGCTCAGGCCGAGGCCGAAGACGAGCAGGAAGAGATTTCCCTTCGAGGCGCCGGCCACGGCCAGCACGTTGTCCAGGGACATGGTGATGTCGGCGACCATGATGACCCACAGGGCCTGCCAGATCGAATGGGCTTCGCGGTGCACCTCCTCCCCGGGGGCCCCTTCGACGAAGAGCTTCACGGCGATCCAGATGATGAGCAGGCCCCCGATGAACTTCACGCAGGGGGTCTGCATCAGCTGGGCCGCGAAGAAGGTGAGGGCCACCCGCAGGACGACCGCCGCACCCGCGCCGAGCAGGATGCCTTTGCGGCGCTGCGGGCGGGGCAGCGAGCGCACGGCCATGGCGATGACCACGGCGTTGTCCCCGGCGAGGATAAGATCGATGAGGATGATGCTCAGCAGTCCGGCGAAAAATTCCCAGCTGAAGCTCACCTGTCCCAGCAGATCCGGACCCACGTCGGTGCGATCTCCTTTTCCCCGCCGTCTCTGCGCGCAGGCCCGTTGAGCCTGTCGCCCGTGCCGAAACTGGCACAAACCCCTGCCGTTGTCAATGGAATCGTCTCACGCCGGGCGGCTCGAAACCGCCCGCCGCCCGGACCCTGCGCCCGTTTCGGAGGCCCTGCCGCGGGCCGCCCGCTTCCTTCCAGATTCGCGCTTGCAAGATGGGGGGTTGTTGTTATAATACGCAATCCTTGCGCCCGGCCGCCCCCGGCACGCGGCGGCCGCGGGGCATGCGGGAGTTGCCATGTCCAGAGACGCCGAGTTCCTGAAGGAATTGCAGCGCAAGTTCGAGCAGAAGCTCCGGGAGCACGAGATCGACGTCATCGAGCACTGGAAGGAGCGCCTGGACCGGATCTATGCCATGAAGCCCGAGGGGATCGCCCCGCTTCAGCTCGAGATCCGGAAGCTTTCGGAACACATGGCGAACCGGGTGAAAACGCTGAAAAAGGGATGACATGAAGGAGATCGCGAATTTCCTGTTCGAAGTGGGCATGCTCAACAAGACCCCGCGCACGGGGTTTCAGTTTCTCGGCTCCGGCAAGGAGTCCGTCGCGGAGCACATCCTGCGGACCCTGTTCATCGGCTACTCGCTGTGCAAGCTCGACCCGTCCGTCGACGAGCTGAAGGTGCTCCGGATGTGCCTCGTCCACGACCTGCCCGAGGCGCGGACGGGCGACATGAACTACATGTACAAGAAATACGTCACCGTCGACGAGGAAAAGGCCGTGCGGGAGCTCACGGAAAACCTGCCCTTCGGCGACGAGATCAAGGCCGTCCTCGGGGAATTCAACGAGAAGAAGACCCGGGAGTCCCTGCTGGCGCACGATGCGGACCAGCTCGGCCTGATCCTGCTGCTCAAGGAATACGGCGACCTCGGCAACAAGTACAGCCGGGAGTGGCTGGACTACGCCGTCCGCCGGCTCTGCACCGACGAGGGCAGGAAGCTGGCCGACGCCATCCTCCGGACGGACTGGACCCAGTGGTGGTTCCGGGACAAGAGCGATTGGTGGGTCAACGGCAACCGGAAATAGGACAGGGGGACAGGAAATGAAAAGGACCCGTTTGTGGATTTCGGCCTTGGCGGCCCTCGCCGTGTCGTTCGCCGGCTGTGCCTCCGACGCGGAGCTCAAGGAAAGGGCCCGGGGGCACCTCCGGATCGGGACGGCGCACATCCAGGCGGGCCAGTATGCCCCGGCCCTCAAGGAGCTGATGGAGGCCGAGAAGCTGACGCCCGACGACCCCGCCGTGCACTACAACATGGGGATCGCCTACGAGCGGAGGGGCTTCACCGACGAGGCCGTCCGCGAATTCCAGAAGGCGATCGCCCTGAAGGCGGATTATGCCGAGGCGCACAACTATCTCGGGACGATCTGGCTTTCCCGGGGGCTCTACGACGAGTCCATCGCGTCCTTCACCCGCGCCCTGGCCAACCCGCTCTACGAGACGCCCTCGGTGCCCCTGTACAACATGGGGCGGGCCTACGTGGCCAAGGGGGACCTGCGGGGGGCTTACGCCAGCTTCAACGAGGCGATCCGGAAAGAGCCCAACACCCACCTGCTGCCCATCCTGGAGCTGAACCTCGGGGTCATCGACTACCGCCAGGGAACCTACCTGCAGGCGGAGAGGCACCTGCAGAAATCCGTGGAGAGAGCCCCCAACCTCGCCGAGGCGCATTACTGGCTCGGCATGACCCAGATGCAGCTCCGCAAGCGCAAGGAGGCCGCCGAGTCCTTCCGGAAGGTCATCCAGCTTGCGCCCGACTCGGAATGGGGGGCGAAATCCAGGGAGAACCTGAGCCGGCTGTAGCGCGGTGCGGCCGGGCCGGCGGAATCGAGTGATCATGGCAAGCAAGAGACAGCGACGGACCGAAGAATTCAAGACGCGGAAAAAGAAGAAAACCTTCAGGCTGTTTTTCATCGCCGCCGCCGTTCTCATCGGCGGCGGGTTCCTGGCCTTCCTGTTCTGGGCCCTCTCGGACACCCTTTTCCCGCCCGACGCCCAGGAGGCGGCGGCCAAGCGGGAACGGAAGGAAGTGGTGCTCTTCTTCTCCGACGCCAACGAGCGGTTCCTCGTCCAGGAGAAGCGGCTGATCCCGAAGGGGAAGAACACAATCGCCCAGGCCGAGGAGATCGTGCGCGCCCTCGTGGAGGGGCCCAAGATGGGGAGCATCCGGACGATCCCGGCGGGCACCCGTCTGCTCACCCTCCGGGTGGCCGACGGGACGGCCGTCCTGAACTTCGACAACCCCTTCATCGAGCAGCATCCCGGCGGGACGGCGAGCGAGGCGGCCACCGTCTACTCGCTGGCCAACACCCTGGCCCTGAACCTCCCGGAGATCAAGCGGATCCGGATCCAGGTGAGCGGCAGGGACGTCACGACGATCAAGGGGCACATCGACCTGCGGGAACCCATCACCCCGAGCCGGGACATCGTGAAGCAGGCCCGGGCCGGGGGGTGATCCGCACCCGGACCGGATCCCGCGCGAAAGGACGGCCTGCGACCGGCAGGCGGTGTTGAACCCATGGCCAGAGTCAAGCTCTCGAGAATCCGGAACATCGGCGTCGTCGCCCACATCGACGCGGGCAAGACGACCGTCACGGAGCGGATCCTCTACTACACGGGCAAGTCCTACAAGATGGGCGAGGTGCATGACGGGGAAGCCGTCATGGACTGGATGCCCCAGGAGCAGGAGCGGGGGATCACCATCACCTCCGCCGTGACGACCTGCGACTGGCGGAACCACGAGATCCACATCATCGACACGCCGGGGCACGTCGATTTCACGATCGAGGTGGAGCGCAGCCTCCGGGTCCTCGACGGCGCCGTGGTCGTCTTCTCCGCCGTGGAAGGGGTCGAGCCCCAGTCCGAGACCGTCTGGCACCAGGCCGACAAGTACGGCGTCCCCAAGATCGCCTTCATCAACAAGATGGACCGCATCGGGGCGGACTTCTTCAATGCCGTGGCGATGATGAAGGAGCGGTTCCTCTCGGTGCCTCTTCCCGTCCAGGTCCCGCTCGGGGAGGCCGAACATTTCCGCGGGATCGTCGATCTCATCCGCATGCGGCTCATCACGTGGCAGGAAAACACCCTGGGGGCGGCCTTCGACGTCTCGGAGATCCCCGCGGACTTCCGGGCCGAGGCCGAGACCCGGCGGGACAATCTGCTGGAAACGCTCGCCGAGGTCGACGACGAGATCGCCGAGAAATACCTCGGCGAGGTGCCCGTCACGGAGGCCGAGCTCATCCGGGCGATCCGCCGGGCCACCGTGTCCCTGAAGATCGTCCCCGTCCTGTGCGGCGCGGCGCTGCGCAACAAGGGGATCCAGCCCATCCTGGATGCCGTCGTCGACTACCTGCCGTCGCCGGAGGACATCCCGCCCGTCAAGGGCGTCAACCCCGTGACGAAGGCCGAGGAGACGCGCGCGGCAAGCGACAAGGAGCCCTTCACGGCGCTCGCCTTCAAGGTCTCCATGATGGAGGGGCGGAAGATCACCTTCGTGCGCATCTACTCGGGTCTTCTGAAGGCGGGCGACGAGGTCTTCAACGCCGCGAAGGGCAGGAAGGAAAAGGTGGCCCGCCTGCTGAAGATGCACGCCAACAAGCGCGAGCGCATCGACGTGGCCGGGGCCGGCGACATCATCGCCGTGGCGGGCCTCAAGGAGGCGCAGACGGGCGACACCCTCTGCAGCGAGTCGAAGCCCCTCATCCTGGAGTCCATCGAGTTCTACGACCCCGTGATCAGCCAGGCCGTCGAGGCCAAGACCCCGGCCGACCAGGAGAAGCTGCCCGAGGTGCTCGCGAAGATCAGCGAGGAAGACCCCACCCTGAAGGTCAAGTACGACGAGGAAACCGCCCAGACGATCATCTCGGGGATGGGCGAGTTGCACCTCGAGATCGTCGTGGACCGCCTCCTGCGGGAGTACAACGTCCATGTCAACACGGGGAAGCCGCGCGTGGTCTACCGCGAGACGATCCGGAAGGCCGTGGAGGCCGAGGGCCGCTTCGAGCGGGACCTCGGCGAGAAGAAGCACTTCGGCCATGTGAAGCTCGTCCTCGAGCCGCTGCCGAGAGGCTCCGGGATCGAGATCCGCAACGAGCTGCCTGCCGAGACCATCCCCCCGGAATACCATCCCGTCATCGAGGAGTCCCTCGGCGAAGCGGTGATGAGCGGCATCGTGGCGGGCTACCCCGTACTGGATGTCCGGGTCCGCATCACGGGGGGGTCCTGCAAGGAAGGCGAGGCCTCCCCGGTGGGCTACAGGATTGCCGCGGCGACGGCCTTCCGGGACGGCTGTTCCAAGGCCGATCCCGTTCTCCTGGAGCCGATCATGCGGGTGGACGTCCTGACGCCGAGGGACTTCATGGGCGAGGTCATCGGCGATCTCAACGCGCGCAAGGGCGAGGTCGAATCCGTCAACCCCAAGGGGCCCGTCACGGAGATCCGGGCGAATGTCCCCCTCCGGTCGCTCTTCGGCTACTCGACGGATCTGCGTTCGGCCACCCAGGGCAGGGCCGTCTTCACCATGCAGTTCCTGCGCTACGACACGGCCTGAACCCGCTCCCCGTTTGCCCGATCCGTCCTTTCCCTGCGCTTTCCCTCCGGGACCCTGACCCCTGGGCCCCGCTTTCCTGTGTGCACCTTCCGCACGGAATCTGTTGAAAAACGCACGGCACCCTGCTATAAAGCGCATTCATGCCCATTCATGATGGAGCGGTCTCATGAGGATTTGCGGGAATGCCTTCTTTGGGATTTCACCTCCTCGACCCGATACCCTAAACCCGATACCCTAGACCCGAAGGACAGTGGACTCATGTCGCGCATCATCGAGCAAGGCGGAACGATCCCCGCACCCCCCGTTCGGACCTCCTCCGCATTCAGCATCGACAAGGACAAGCTGATCAAGGGGATCTACCGGATCAGCACCTTCCTGACTGCCCCCTCCAGCGTCGAGGACATCCTGGGCAAGATCCTCGACGAGGTCGTCGACTCCATGGGGTTCGACCGCGGGATCATCCTGCTGCTCGACGAAGCCCGGGAGAACCTCTACACGCGGGTGGTGAAGAACTACAGCGAGGAGGAGGCCCGGAGGGCCTTCTCGGTGCACCTGAACCTGAAGAAGCACGACAGCTTCGAGACCCGCGTGGCCAAGACGGGCCATTACATCGCCCTCGAGGATTCCGAGACGGACCCCCGCACAACGGAGACGGACCGGAAGATCTCCGCCTTCTACAAGCGCGGCTCCACGTTCTATGCCCCCCTGAAGATCGAGGAGGACGTCATCGGCATCATCGCCGTCTGGACCAAGGAGAAATCCCGGTTCTCCCCCGACGAGATCGAGATCCTGCTCACCTTCGCCAACCAGGTGAGCATCATCATCCACATCACGCGGCTCTTCGAGATCAACCGGGAGAAGATCGATCAGCTGCTCATCCTGCAGGAGGCCGTCTCGGGCCTGAATTCCACCTACTCGATCGAGCGCATCCACGAGATCCTGATCCGCAGCGCCCAGAGGATCGCAAAGGCCGAGAAGGCCCTGATCTATTTCCTCGACATCGAGAAGAACCGGGTCTTCATCAACGACGGCGAGCGCGGGTTCATCGACGACCGGAACGAATACGGCGACCGGGTCGGCCGGACGATCATCCGCCGGGCGATGGACAGCGATGCCATCACCGTCCGGCAGCCCGGCGGGGAGGAAGACGACGCCGTGCCGCTCTACGAGGGTTACCCCTGCGAGGTGGCCATCCCCCTGAAGGTCAAGGACCGGTTCAAGGGGGTGCTGCTGCTGGGGATGAAGGCGGGGGTGTACTCCCGGGACCAGATCAACGTGTTGGATATCCTCGTCAACAATGCCGCCACGTCCTACGACAGCGCCATCATGCACTCCATGCTCTCCATCGAGGCCAAGTCGCTCAAGACGGAGGTGGAAAAGCTCAAGGAGCGGGAAGACTTCCTCCTGGGGTTTCACAACATCCTCGGAAAATCGAAGAAGATGGTCGGGATCTTCCACGTCATCGAGGAAGTGGCCAAGCACGACACCAACATCCTCATCCAGGGCGAGAGCGGCACCGGGAAGGAGCTCGTGTCGCGCGCCATCCACCGGCAGAGCCAGCGGCACGAGAAGCGCTTCGTCGACGTGAACTGCGCGGCCATCCCCGGGACCCTCCTGGAAAGCGAGCTGTTCGGCTACGAAGCCGGGGCGTTCACCGATGCGCGGAAGCGCAAGATCGGCCTGCTGGAATACGCCAGCGGGGGGACGCTGTTCCTCGACGAGATCGGCGACATGAGCCTGCCGCTGCAGGCGAAGTTTCTGCGGATGCTCGAGGACGGCTACATCCGCCGCCTCGGGGGCAACGAGTCCATCCCGGTCGACGTGCGGTTCATCTTCGCGACGAACCGGGACCTCTCGAAGATGGTTGCGGAGGGCTCCTTCCGCGAGGACCTCTTCTACCGCATCAGTGTCGTGCCGATCATCCTGCCGCCCCTGCGGGAGCGGGGCGATGATTTGCTGCTGCTGGCGCGCAACTACCTGGAGGAGTTCAACCGCAAGTTCAACAAGAAGGTCAAGGGGTTCACGAAGGAGGCCGAGGAGATCCTCCGCCGGTATTCATGGCCGGGAAACGTCCGCGAGCTCAAGAACATCATCGAGCGGATCATGATCCTGCGCGACGTGGGGCGATTCATCACGCCGGAGAACATCCCCGCCGAGATCAAGGCGTCGGCGGCCCAGGACCCTGTCGTGCAGCTCGATGAGCTGCTTCCGCTCACGTCCGCATCGGACCGGATCGACTACAAGCAGGCCGTCGACAGGCTCACCGGGAAAATCAAGGGGCGCATCCTCTCCCGCGCCCTGCAGTTGAGCGGGGGGAACAAGACCAAGGCGGCCCAGCTGCTGAACATCTCCCGGTACGCGCTGATCCGGGAACTGAAGAAGGCGGGAAAGCAAGCCGAAACGGCCACTTAGAAAGAAAGTGCATAATCCGCACGTTGCGTGCGAATTGAGAACGTCCGTGAAAGCGCCGATTTTCAAGACCTGTTGAGGACTTGCCCGTCAAGGTGTGCGGATAAAGCACATGCATCAGCTTCGCCGACACGGCCTGTTTTTGCAAGATATCGTATTCATTACGTTAATTTTTATGGCATCCTTATTGCTAAATGCATAGACGAGACCTTTGGATGACTGACCTTTAACATAAAGAGAGATAAAGAATTTATCGAATAGGAAAGGTAGATCCTCTCCAAAGGTCTCATAAAATAGACACCCAGCAACCATGATCGTGCTTTAGGTTTGCGAATCGGCGGATGGTTTTTGGTTCCCTCCTTTCCATCCGCCGACCCCCTGAAAGAAAAGGGAGGGGGTTGGGGAACAGCCTCTCTTTTTAACATAGAATTGGTGGATGAGCCGTCCGTCATCCACCAATTTTTTTTGCCAAAATGCAATGCAGCCGGGAGTGCGTTCTGCCTGCAAAGTCAGGCGGCCTTCGGTAACCGCTCTTAACGAAGCGGAGCGACCGCGGCGCAAACTGTTTGAGCCCGAAGGGCGAGTTTTTGCGACCGCAGCGCAGCGAGTTGTAGAGCGGTCGAAGGACGTCTATTTGCGGGAAGGACGCGCTCCCGGCTGCCATCGAATTACAGCCTGCCTTCCGCCTTCAGCCTGTCCAGCGCAGCCCTCACCGCCGGCATCGCCTCCAGGGCCGCCTTCTCGCCTTCCAGGACCGCCTCGTGGCGCCGGGTGAAGTCCGTCGAGCCGATATGGCTCACCCGGGGCCGGATGACGATGTCGGCTCGACTCAGCTGGTTCTGGGCGATCTTCGAGTGCATGATGACCACGGACTGCATGATCGTTTCCATGAGCGTCTTCGGCGGCGGGCTTTCGACGCCCATGGAGATGTCCACGGCGATGACCAGGTCGGCGCCCATTTTCCGCGCGTAGTCGACGGCGACGGGGCTCACGATGCCCCCGTCGACGTAGAGCCTCGAGCCGATCCGGACGGGCTGGAAGACCCCGGGGATCGAGCAGCTGGCCCGCACGGCCGTGCCCGTGTTGCCTGAGGCGAACACGACCTCCTCGCCCGTCTGGATGTCGGCCGCCACGGCGTAGAACGGGGTCCGGAGCTTCTCGATGGGCGTGTCCTTCAGCATGTGGTTGACAAAGGCCTCGAGTTTTTCGCCCTTGATGAACCCGTTGTCCGGCACGGTCAGGTCGATGATGTCCCCCTTCTCCACGGGGAAAGAGAGGCTCTGCAGCTGGAAGGCGTTGAACCCGTAGGCATACATGCTTCCGACGAGGCTGCCGGCGCTCGTGCCGACGATCAGATGCATCGGGACCCGGTTGGCCTCCAGGATCTTGAGGACGCCGATGTGTGCGAACCCCCGTGAGGCCCCTGCGCCGAGGACGAGGGCGACCCTGGCCGGCGGCTTGGCAACGGGGGGCGGGGGCGCCTCCTTCCAGAAGCAGCCCGACAGCGCCGACAGGATGCATGCGGCAAGAACAATACGCAGGACACGATTCATCATGTACCTCTCTTCCGAGAACGTCCTTGTCATACCTTCGACTTTTCAGCCACGCTCAGATGCAAGGCCGATGCAACCGATGGGCGTGTTTCAAAAGCCGGTACATAAAAAACCGGGCATTCGTGATGAATGCCCGGTTTTTCTGACAGCCTGATTTTGAGTGGAACTACTTCTTCGCCGGAGCTGCCGGGGCCGGAGCCGGGGCTGCCGGGGCCGGGGCCGGAGCTGCAGCCTTCTCGGGAGCCTTCTCAGGAGCCGGAGCCGGGGCCGGAGCAGGCGCAGGCGCGGGCTTCTTCTCCTCTTGCTTGGCGCAACCCACGAACGAGAAAGAAACGGCGAGCAAAAGGGCGAGTACCAGTGCGAATGCCTTCTTCATCAGTTGTTTCACCTCCTTTTTCCTTTTTACCCTTGCGGGCAGTTGTTCTCAAGGGTCGGTTTATACTTGATCGGGGGGGGCTTGTCAATAAAAAATATTGAGGGTTAACCGCTCGGAATCACACGTTGAACCTGAAATAGACAATGTCCCCGTCAGCGATCTCGTAGTCCTTTCCCTGGAAGTGCAGAAGCCCCTTTTCCCTGGCCGCCGCGATGGAACCGGCACGGAGAAAGTCGTCGTAATGGAGCACCTCGGCCCGAATGAAGCCCTTCTCCATGTCCGTGTGAATCTTGCCTGCGGCCTGGGGCGCCCGGGTTCCCCTGCGGATCGTCCAGGCCCGCAGCTCCGGTCCCACGGTGGTGTAGAACGTGATGAGGTCGAGCAGGGCATATCCCTCTCGGATGATCTGCTGGAGCCCCGACTCCTTCAGGCCGAGGTCCTCCAGGAATTCCCTGCGTTCCGACCGGTCGAGCTTGGCGATCTCCATTTCGAGGTCGCCGCAGATCACCGCCACGCGGGCGCCTTCCTTCGCCGCCGCCTCGCGCACCTTCGCGATGTAGGCGCCGTCCTCCTTGAGGACCTTCTCGCTCACGTTGGCCACGTAGAGGACCTTCTTCGAGGTCAGCAGGTGGGCCTCCGCCAGGATCTCGCGCTCGTCTTCCTGCACGGCGAGGTTCCGGGCGGGGATGCCGCGCTTGAGGGCGTCCTCGAAGCGCCGGTAGATCTCCAGGGCTTTCCGGGCGTCCTTGTCGCCCGCCTTGGCGGTCTTGTCCGTCTTGGCGATGCGCTTTGCGAGGGTGTCCAGGTCGGCCAGGATCAGCTCCATGTTGATGATCTCGATGTCCCGCGCCGGGTCGACGGGGCCGTAGATGTGGGCGATGTCGGGGTTGTCGAAGCAGCGGACGATGTGGACGATGGCGTCGACCTCGCGGATGTGGCCCAGGAACTGGTTGCCCAGGCCCTCGCCCTTGCTGGCGCCCCGCACGAGGCCGGCGATGTCGATGAACTCCATGGTCGTGTAGGTGACCTTGGGGGGCTTGATGACGGAGGCGATGTGCTCGAGACGTTCGTCCGGGACGTGGACGATTCCCGCGTTGGGGTCGATCGTGCAGAAGGGGTAATTGGCCACCTCCGCCCCGGCGCAGGTCAGCGCGTTGAACAGGGTCGATTTCCCCACGTTGGGAAGGCCGATGATGCCGCAGTTGAATCCCATGCGAGATGCCCTGAAGGGTTGTCGTGATCGCCGTTTCCGGCCGGTTGGGGCACCCTGAAGGTATTGAGTTTGCCGCGGGCTGTCAAGGGAATTGTTCGAGCTGCGGGGTGAAAAAAGGGGCCGGCATTTCTGCCGGCCCCGTGGTTACCATGACAAGCTTCTTACTTCTCCAGCGGGATTCTCATGGCGTAGAAGGACCTGTAGACGAAGGTGATCGCGATGAGCAGGAAGATGGCCCCGACGACAATCGCCGACGTTCTCATATCCGGCGCGATGGCGATTTCCATGGCCAGGATGCCGAACAGGGTGGTGAACTTGATGATCGGGTTGAGGGCCACCGACGAGGTGTCCTTGAAGGGGTCGCCGACGGTGTCGCCGATGACGGCGGCCGCGTGCAGGGGCGTGCCCTTCTCCTTGAGGTCGACCTCGATGACCTTCTTCGCATTGTCCCAGCAGCCGCCCGCGTTGGCCATGAAGAGGGCCTGGTAGAGACCGAAGACGGCGATCGAGATCAGGTAGCTGATGAAGAAGGACGTCGACTCCGGCCCGGTCACGGGTGCGGACAGGAACGCGAAGGCCAGGGCGAAGAAGAAGATGGCGATGAAGATGTTGAACATGCCCTTCTGTGCGTACACCGTGCAGATCTTCACGACTTCCTTCGAGTTCTCCGTCGAGGCGGAGAGGCTCGCCGCGTCGTCGAGCTTGATGTGCTGCTTGATGTACTGCACGGCCCGGTAGGCGCCGGTCACGACGGCCTGGGTGGAGGCGCCGGTGAACCAGTAGATGACGGCGCCGCCGCAGAGCAGCCCCAGCAGGGTCCAGGGGTTGAGCAGGTTCAGGATCTGCTCGGGCTGAATCCCCAGGGCCTTGCGGAGAAGCAGGATCAGCGAGAAGATCATCGTGGTGGCGCCGACGACGGCCGTGCCGATGAGCACGGGCTTGGCGGTCGCCTTGAAGGTGTTGCCGCAGCTGTCGTTCTCCTCGAGGTAGTGCTTGGCCACGTCGAGGCGGGGCTTGAAGCCGTAGTCCTTCTGAATCTCCTGCTCCAGGTTGGGGATGGTCTCGATGAGGGACAGCTCGTAGATCGACTGGGCGTTGTCCGTCACGGGGCCGTAGCTGTCGACGGCGATCGTCACGGGGCCCATGCCGAGCATGCCGAAGGCCACCAGGCCGAAGGCGAAGACGGAAGAGTATTCCATGAAGGCCGACAGTCCCATGGTACTGGTGTAGTAGGCGATGAACATGAGCGCGAAGATCGAGATGCCGATCCAGAAGGCGGCGAAGTTGCCCGCCACGAACCCGGAGAGGATGTTCAGCGAGGGGCCGCCTTCGCGGGAGGCCGTGACCACTTCGGCCACGTGCCGCGAGTTGGAGCTCGTGAAGACCTTGACCAGCTCGGGGATGAGGGCCGCCGACAGGGTGCCGCAGCTGATGATCACGGAGAGTTTCCACCAGAGCTCATTGGGATAATGCCCGAGCTGCCACTTGCTGATGACGAAGGTCACGACGATGGAGATGATCGAGGTGATCCAGACCAGCGACGTGAGGGCCGCCTCGAAGTTCACCTTTTCCTTGCCGCCCCAGAGGGAGTCGGTGAGCATCTTGTTGATGAAGTAGGAGCAGATGGAGGTCACGATCATGAGGATGCGCATGACGAAGATCCACACGAGCAGCTCCGCCTGGTACTGGGGCAGGCAGGCCAGCACGATGAAGCTGATCAGCGCGACGCCCGTGACGCCGTAGGTCTCGAACCCGTCGGCCGTGGGGCCCACGCTGTCGCCGGCGTTGTCGCCGGTGCAGTCGGCGATGACGCCGGGGTTGCGGGGGTCGTCTTCCTTGATCGTGAAGACGATCTTCATGAGGTCGGAGCCGATGTCGGCGATCTTCGTGAAGATACCGCCGCAGATACGCAGGGCCGAGGCGCCCAGCGACTCGCCGATGGCGAAGCCGATGAACGCGGCGCCCGCCACTTCGCGGGGCATGAAGACGAGGATGATGAGCATCATGATGAGCTCGACGCAGACCAGCAGCACGCCGATGCTCATGCCCGCCGTCAGCGGGATGTCGAGCAGCTTCATGGGCTTGCCCTCGAGCGAGGCGAAGGCCATGCGGGCGTTGGCCAGCGTGTTCATGCGGATGCCGAACCAGGCGACCCCGTAGGACCCGAGGATGCCGACGACGGTCCAGGCCAGGATCAGGGCGACGTCCTTCATGCCCATGTGCTGCAGAAAGCCGAAGTAGTAGAAGATACACGCGCCGATGAAGACGAACAGGATGAACAGGAACTTGCCCTGCTGGATGAGGTAGGTGCTGCAGGTCTGGAAAATGATCTCCGCCACGTCCGCCATGGACTTGTGGGCCGGCAGCCCCTTGACCTTGGCGTACATGAAGTAGCCGAACGCCATCCCCAGGAAGCAGATCGCGAAGCCGATCATGAGCAGGTTGTTCTGAGCGGCCGTCAGCGGGGGAATGACCAGGTCTGCTTCGCTTGCGAACACGGGTGCCGCGGCGAGCAGAACGATGAGCGCCAGGGATACGGCGCTGAAGACACGTTTGACTCTCTCGCTAATCATCTCTCCATCTCCTCCCAATGTGTAATTGGTGATCTAGAACCGATAGGAACCAACCATTAAAGCCGCCGTGACATAGCAAATATTGTCCCGTTTGTCAAAGCTTTTATTGCCCCGGTGCGACACGCGGGCAATCGAAAGGCATCCACCGGATGGCCGGAAGGCGAGAAGGTGGGAGGGTGAGGGGGTGAGAAGGGAAGATGAAAAGAAAGAACAATCATTCCGATGCGTTGTCGGGACCGGAAGCCGGTTTGCGTTCGCGGATGTTAAAGCGGTTCATGGCCGGGCGGGTGCCCGATTCGAGGATCTCCCGCACGGCCTCGCAGGCCTTCCGGACGGTTTCGGCCAGGGCCTCCAGGTCCGCCTTCGGAAAGGGCTGCAGGACGTAGTGCTCCGTGTCGCCCTTGAAGGGCGGCTTGCCGATCCCGAGCCTCACGCGGGTGAACCCCCCCTCCCCGAGGTGGTCCATGATGGAGCGGAGCCCCTTGTGGCCGCCGTCTCCCCCTCCGACCTTGATGCGGACGGTCCCGAAGGGCAGGTCCAGGTCGTCGTGCACGACGATGAGGTCCTCCGCGGTTTTCTGATAGAAATCGGCGACCTGCCGGATCGACTGTCCGCTGAGGTTCATGAAGGTCTGGGGCTTGACGAGCAGCACGCGCTCGCCCCCGATGCGGCCGTCGCCGAGCAGGGCCTCGAATTTCTTCTTCTGCACGGCGATGCCGGCGTCCTCGGCGAGGGCATCGAGCACGAGGAAGCCCATGTTGTGCCGCGTCATGCGGTATGGGTCGCCCGGGTTTCCCAGGCCGGCGATGATTTTCACGGTTTCACTATGAACTCATGGAGTCATGGAATGATGGAATAATGGAATAATGGGAGGAAATAAAGAGAAAAATGCGCGTTCCATCACCCATCATTCCAATATTCCAATATTCCAGTGGAAACAAAAAGGCCCCATCTGCCCGGCGGCGAACGGGGCCTTTCAACGGTCTGTGATTGCCGGGATGCCCTACTCCTCTTCCTTCGCGCCCTTCTTGCCGACCAGTTCGGGTTCCTTGGCGGCGGCTTCCTCGGCCTCCTCGGCGGGCGCCGCTTCCTCGGTCACGGCGCCGCGCTTGGCGGCCACGGTGACGATGCTCACGCTGTCCGTGTCGAGGATCTCGATCCCCTCGGCCAGCCGGAGATCGCCCACGCGGATCGTGTCGCCGATCGCCAGGTTCGTCACGTCGACGTCCACGTGCCGGGGCATCAGGCCGGGCACGCAGGAGATCTTCACGTCCCGCTTGAACTGCTTGAGCTCACCGCCCTTTTCCACCCCGATGGCGTCGCCCACGATGTGGATCGGCACGTCCCGCGTCAGCTTGCGGTCCATCCGGATCTCGTAGAAATCGGCGTGGACGATCTTCTTGGTCACCGTGTTGGTCTGGAGCTCCTTGATGACGGAGACCCTCTCGGCCTTCTTTCCCCCTTCGTCGATGACGAGCTTGATGAACCCCGTCTCGCCCTTCTCGGCGCGGATGATCCGGAGCAGGTCCGCCGCGCTCACCGTTAACAGGATCGACTCGGCCCCTGACCCGTATAGGACGGCAGGAACGAGCCCCTCGGCCCGCAGTCGCCTGGCAGGCCCCTTACCCGATTCCGTGCGAATGCTCGCTTGCAACTCCAACGCTTCCATTGAAACCTCCCGTAAAATGGCTTGAGGCTTATGGCATAAGGCTTATGGCGAAAATCCCTTTTTCCTTCGCCATGAGCCTTACGCCTTTTGCCCTACGCCTGTCTTTCAAATAAACAGCGAGCTCACCGAGTCGTTGTAGTAGATGCGCCGGACCGCCTCGCTCAGCAGGCCCGCCACGGGCAGCACGGTGATCTTCTTCGTGCACTGCCTGGCCCGGTCGTGCAGCGGGATCGTGTCCGTCACGATGACCTCCTTGAGGTTCGAGCCGTCGATGCGGTCGATGGCCGGGCCCGAGAGCACCGCGTGGCTGCAGCAGGCGACGACCTCCGTGGCCCCCTCGGCTTCCAGGGCGGCCGCGGCCTGGACCATGGTGCCCGCCGTGTCGATCATGTCGTCGAGGATGATGACCCGCTTGCCCTTGACGTTGCCGATGATGTTCATCACCTGCGACTCGTTGGGTCCCTCGCGGCGCTTGTCGATGATGGCCAGCGCCGCGTTGAGCCTGCGGGCGAAGGCGCGCGCCCGCTCGACCCCCCCCGTGTCCGGGGAGACGATGACCAGGTTTTCCGCGAAATTCTTCTGGATGTATTTCAGGAGGATCGGCGTGGCGTAGAGGTTGTCCACGGGGATGTTGAAGAACCCCTGGATCTGCCCGGCGTGGAGGTCCATGGACATCACCCGGTTGGCGCCGGCGGTCGTGATGAGGTCGGCCACGAGCTTCGCCGTGATGGGGGCCCGCGGGGCGACCTTGCGGTCCTGCCGGGCGTAGCCGTAATAGGGGATCACGGCCGTGACCCGGTCGGCCGAGGCGCGCTTCATCGCGTCGATGAGGACCAGCAGTTCCATGACGTGGTCGTTGACGGGCGGGCACGTGGACTGGACGATGAAGACGTCCATCCCGCGCACGTTCTCGTTGATCTCCACCCGCGTCTCGCCGTCGCTGAAGGTGGCCACGTTCGCCTTGCCGAGGGCAATGCCGAGCTTGGCGCAGATGTCCTCCGCAAGCTTCCTGTTCGCATTCCCCGAAAAGATGCGCATTCTCTCGAGCATGTCCGTCACCCTGGTGTTGGATTCCGCCGTGGGTTGTGAAATGGCTGGGGCGGGAGGATTCGAACCTCCGAATGCGGGAGCCAAAGTCCCGTGGCTTACCGCTTGCCGACGCCCCATCCTCGACCGATTCCCTGCCGGTGCGGCGAAGGCGTGGGATGGCCGCGGGTCAGATCGTTCGGGTCCTGAACGCCGCGTACGGGTACGAGGCCGTCAGCGCATCCTCCGCCCGGATCGCGTCGGATTCGTTGTCAAAAAGCCCGAAGACCGTGGGCCCGCTCCCCGACATGAGCGACCCGAGGGCCCCGTGTCTCCGGAGAAACCCCTTGAGCTCGTCGAGCAGGGGAAAGCGCGCCACGGTCACCCGTTCCAGGTCGTTGGTCAGGGCCGCGGCGAGTTCCCGCACCCCTGAAAAGGTGGGAATACTATACTGGATGGATTCCTTTGTCAACGGCAAATTCAGGCCCTGGTAGACCGATTTGGTGGAAACCTCGAACCCCGGGTTGACGAGGACGAGCCACATCCCCGCGGGGATGACGGCCGGTTCGAGGATCTCGCCGATCCCGAAGGCCCAGGCCGCCGCGCCGTAGAGGAAGAAGGGGACGTCGGCCCCGATCCGGGCGCCGATGCGGATGAGCCGGTCCCGGTCGAACCCGAGCCCGAAGAGATCGTTGAGGACCCTGAGGGTCGTGGCGGCATTGGAACTTCCGCCCCCGAGCCCCGCGGCGGTGGGGATGCGCTTGCGGAGTGTGATGGCCACCCCGCCCGAGAAGCCCGCCTGGGCGAAGAGGGCCCGGGCCGCCCGGACGACGATGTTGCCCTCGCCCGTGGGAAGGTCCGACCCCGGGCAGGCCAGCTCGATTCCCGAGCGCCGGGGGGCGAACGCCATCTCGTCGGCGAGGCTCACCGTCTGCATCAGCGAGGCGATGTCGTGGTAGCCGTCCTCCCTGCGGCGAAGGACCTTGAGGATGAGGTTCACCTTGGCCGGCGAGGAGGCGGCGATCACTTGCCCGACTCCCGGACGTATCGCATCCGCAGCTCATAGAGGAGCGATTCGAGGAGCCGATCCTCCTCGTCGCTCAGGTTGCCCTTCGTCTTGTCCTTCAGGATACCGAGGATGTCGATGGTCTGCTTGGCGGCCTCGAGGTTGCGCTCGGCCTTCTTCGTCACGGGGTCGGGGACGTCACCGAAGTGAACCATGGCCGACGTGCCGAGCGAGAAGACGAAGGTCGAGAAGTTGAGATCGGGCAGCGAAGCCTGCCCCTGCGCCGGCTGACCGGGCTTTTCCGGCTCCGGGGCCGCGCCTTTCGCTTCGGGTTTGGCTTCCTGCCCTCTGGCGGCCTCCTCCCGGGGCGCCTCCGGGCGCGCCTGGCCCGAGTCGTCGAACCGGCGTCGGTCCTTGATGACGAAGCCTTTCTCCTGTTTGTCGTCCATGATGGCCTCCCGGCGGACCGCCTACATCCGCGGCGTCATGCTGCGCAGCCGCGCGATCCGCTCCTCGATGGGCGGGTGCGTGCTGAAGAGGTTCGCGAAGGACCGTCCCGACAGGGGGCTCACGGTGAAGATGTGGGCCGTCGAGGGGTTCGCGTTCATGGGGATCGCCCGGCTGGCCGCCTGCAGCTTCTCCAGGGCGCTCGCCAGCGCCCAAGGCTTGCCGGACACCTTCGCGCCGCCGTCGTCGGCCAGGTACTCCCGCGAGCGGGAGATGGCCATCTGGATGAGCATCGCCGCGATGGGGGCGAGGATCGCCATGAAGAGCATGCCGATCATGCCTCCGCCGCCCTCGTCGTCGTCGCCGCGGGCCCCGCCGAAGATCGCCGCCCACTGGGCCATGTTGGCGAGCATCGTGATGGCCCCCGCGATGGTGGCCGCGATCGACCCGATGAGGATGTCGCGGTTCTTGATGTGGGACAGTTCGTGGCTGATGACGCCCTCGAGCTCCTCGCGGCTCAAAATCCGCAGGATGCCCTCGGTGACGGCCACCACGGCGTGCTTCTCGTTGCGCCCCGTGGCGAAGGCATTGGGCGTGTCCCCCGGGATGATGTAGAGCCGCGGCATGGGCAGGCCCGCCTTCATGGCCAGGTCCTGCACCATCCGGTGCAGCTCGGGCGCCTGCTGGGGCGTCACCTCCTGGGCCTGGTACATGCGCAGGACGATCTTGTCGGAAAACCAGTAGCTGAAGAAGTTCATGCCCATGGCGAAGATGAAGGCGATGAACATGCCGTTCTTGCCGCCGACGTAGCCGCCGATCAGGACCAGGAGCCCCGTCAGCAGGCCGAGCAGGACAGCAGTCTTGAGTGAGTTCATATGGTTGCTTCCTCCATAGGAATTAGACGTTGAGACGGTGAGACAGTATGAAGGTCGGATACGCTGTCAGCTGTCGAACGCCCCCGTCTTTGCCGACCCTCTCACCTTCTTACCCTCTTACCCTCCTTCTGGTCGCCGCAGATTATACCGGAAAGCGGGGGTGCGCACAAGGGCGCGCCCCCCTCTCCATCACGCCTTCTTTTTCTCGAAGACGACCTCGCCGTCGCCCTTCACGTCGACGATCACGTGATCGCCCGTCGCGATGGAGCCCTCGAGGATCTTCATGGCCAGGCCGTCCTGGACGATCTTCTGCAGGGCCCGCTTGAGCGGCCGCGCCCCGTAGACGGCGCTGTAGCCCGCCTTGGCGATGTGCTTCTTGGCCTTGTCCGTCAGCTCGATCGTCACCTTCCGGTCGGCGAGCATCTTCTGCAGCCGCCCGATCTGGATATCGATCACCCTGTTGATGTCGCTGATCGTGAGCGACCGGAAGATGATGATGTCGTCGATGCGGTTGAGGAACTCCGGCCTGAAGGTCGCCCGCAGCACCTCGTTGATCTTCATCCTCCGCTCGGCCTCGCTCATCGAGGCGTCCACGGCGAACTGGCTGCCGATGTTCGAGGTCATGATCACGATCGTGTTCTTGAAGTCCACCGTGCGGCCGTGGCCGTCGGTGAGCCTCCCGTCGTCGAGGATCTGCAGCAGGATGTTGAACACGTCCGGGTGCGCCTTCTCGATCTCGTCGAAGAGGATGACGGAGTAGGGCCGTCGGCGCACCGACTCGGTCAGGAAGCCGCCCTCCTCGTAGCCCACGTACCCCGGGGGCGCCCCGATGAGCCGGGCCACGGAGTGCTTCTCCATGTACTCCGACATGTCGATGCGGATCATGTTCTGCTCGTCGTCGAACATGAACTCGGCCAGGGCCCTCGCCAGCTCCGTCTTGCCCACGCCCGTGGGCCCCATGAAGATGAAGGAGCCGATGGGGCGGTTAGGATCTTGAAGCCCCGAGCGCGCCCGCCGCAGTGCGTTGGAGACGGCATGGATGGGCTCCTCCTGGCCGATCACCCGCTGCTGCAGGCGCTCCTCCATGCGGAGGAGCTTGGCCACCTCGGTCTCCATCATGCGGGAGACGGGGATGCCCGTCCAGCTGGCCACCACCTCGGCCACGTCCTCGGCCTCGACCTCTTCCTTGAGCATCTTGTCCCCGTTCTGGATGCCGGCGAGCGCCGCCTGCTCCTTTTCCAGCTCCTTGTTGAGCTCCACGAGGCGCCCGTAGCGGATCTCGGCGGCCTTGGCCAGGTCCCCCGCACGCTGGGCGTTGAGTTCCTCGTTCTTGAGCTCCTCGATCTTCGCCTTGACGGACTGGATCCGCTTGATGACCTCGCGCTCGGCCGACCAGTGCTTCTTCTTCTCGTCGCGCTCGGCCGAGAGCGTTTCGATCTCGCCCTCGAGCTTCCGAAGGCGCTCGACGGAGTTGGCGTCCGTTTCGTTTTTCAGCGACTGCCGCTCGATCTCGAGCTGCATGATCCGGCGCTCCAGCGCGTCGATCTCGGCGGGCAGGCTGTCGAGCTCGATCCGCAGCCGCGAGGCCGCCTCGTCGATGAGGTCGACGGCCTTGTCCGGCAGGAAGCGGTCGCTGATGTAGCGGTCCGACAGCGTCGCCGCCGCCACGATGGCCGAGTCCTTGATCCGCACGCCGTGGTGGACCTCGTAGCGCTCCTTGAGACCGCGCAGGATGGCGATGGTGTCCTCCACGGTGGGCTCCTTGATCAGCACGGGCTGGAACCGGCGCTCCAGGGCCGGGTCCTTCTCGATGTTCTTGCGGTACTCGTTGAGGGTCGTCGCGCCGATGCAGCGCAGCTCCCCCCGGGCCAGGGCCGGCTTGAGCATGTTCGAGGCGTCGATGGCGCCCTCGGCCGCGCCCGCTCCCACGACGGTGTGGATCTCGTCGATGAAGAGGATGATCTGGCCCTCGGCGGCGGCCACTTCTTTCAGGACGGCCTTGAGCCGGTCCTCGAACTCGCCGCGGAACTTCGAGCCCGCCACGAGCGCCCCCATGTCCAGGGCGACGACGCGCTTGTCCTTGAGCGTCTCCGGCACGTCGCCGTTGACGATCCGCTGGGCGAGCCCCTCGACGATGGCCGTCTTGCCCACGCCCGGCTCTCCGATGAGGCAGGGGTTGTTCTTCGTGCGCCTCGAGAGGACCTGCATGATGCGGCGGATCTCCTCGTCACGGCCGATTACGGGGTCGAAGGACCCTTTCTTTGCCAACTCGTTGAAATCCCTTGCGTATCTCTCCAGGGCCTGGTACTTCTCCTCGGGGTTCTGGTCGGTGACCCGCTGGCTGCCCCGGATGTCCACGAGGACGCGGTAGATGGCGTCCTTCGTCACGCCGGCGTTTCGAAGGGCCTTTCCGGCGGGGCCTTCCTTGTCCTCCGCCATGGCGATCAGGATGTGCTCGGCGCTGACGAACTCGTCCTTGAGGCGCTTTGCCTCTTCGAAGGAGTTCTCCAGGACGCGGTTGAGCCTCGGTGTCATGTAGGTCTGGGTCCCGGCCCCCGACACTTTCGGCAGGCTGTTCAGGGCCTTCTCGACCTCGCGCTGGATGGAACGGGTGTCGGCCCCGAGCTTCTTCAGGGCCGCCGAAACGATCCCCTCGGGCTGCCGCATCAGGGCCGCAAGCAGGTGCTCCACGTCCACGGCCTGGTGGCTGAACTGGCCGGCCAGGGACTGGGCCTCCTGGAGGGCCTCCTGGACTTTCTGGGTGAACTTGTCGAATCTCATCGCTTTCCTCTTAAAAAACGATTAAAATATAAAGTGTTATGCCGATAAAGACGGTGACCGAAGCGGGTCCCTGCATCGCCGCCCCCCGCCTGCACGCAGGTAACTTAATGACCCCCCGGGGGGATGTCAAGAAAGGGCATGCATTCAACGGGTTACGTCTTTCCCGGGGGACTCTTTCCCCTGTACGATTTTTGCAAAGAAAGCCTTGACAAGCCTTTTGGTCTGCCTATATTCTTAGTGGCTACGATTACCGGCTCAGAGACGGAGGGAAAAACCATGAACATGAATCTACCGGCTGCAACCAGCACGTTAGATTTGTATATTTCCGAGATCAACCGGTTCGCCATCCTCACCCCCGAGGAGGAGTTCAAGCTGGCCGTCCGCTACAAGAAGTACAACGACATGGAAGCGGCCCAGAAGCTCGTCGTCTCCAACCTCCGGTTCGTGGTGAAGATCGCCCACGAGTACCGCAACTACGGGGTGAAGCTCCTCGACCTGATCCAGGAGGGCAACGTGGGGCTCATGCACGCGGTGAAGAAGTTCAACCCCTACAAGGGATACCGGCTCATCTCCTACGCCGTGTGGTGGATCCGGGCCTACATGCAGAACTTCATCATCAAGACCTGGAGCCTCGTGAAGATCGGCACGACCCAGAACCAGCGCAAGCTCTTCTTCAAGCTCAACCAGGCCAAGAAGAAGCTGCAGACCATGGCGTCGAAGAACCCCGAATTCGGGGAGATCGCCGAGAGCCTCAACGTGAAGGAGACGGAGATCGAGGAGATGGACGTGCGGCTCAACGGTCGCGACCTGTCGCTCGACGCCTTCATCGACGAGGACGGCGAGCTGTCGCACATCAACTGCCTGGCCGACAAGAGCGAGAGCCAGGAGGAGGCCTTCATCCGCCACGAGGAGACGGCCCTGGTGAAGCGCAACATCGCGGGGGCCCTCGCCAAGCTCAACGACCGCGAGGCCTACATCATCCGCAACCGCGTGATGTCCGAGAACCCCGAGACGCTCCAGGAGATCGGCGACAAGTTCAAGATCACCCGCGAGCGGGCCCGCCAGATCGAGAAGGAGGCCCTGCGCAAGATGCGCCAGGCCATCGGCAACTGGGAGCCGGAGACGGCCAGGGCGTAAAAAAGGCTCAGGGTCCAGAAAAGAAAACAACAAGGAAAATCGAAAGCCCCCGGTCGGCAGGCCGGGGGCTTTTTGCACTCATAGACCCTCTGCTTGAAGATCCTACTTGCTGGCGGCGTCGCAGGCCCTGATGCCCTCGACGGCCCTGTCCCGGCACGCAAACCCGCAGCCCTCGACGTTGAATTTCGGGGTCCTCGCCACGAACTGTTCGTTGCAGGTCCTGAGGCAGCCGATGTAGTTTTCGGCCACACCCCTGCCGCAGCCCACGCGTCCCGGGCTCTTCCCGTCAGGCAGTGCGCCGCTGATCACGTAGCCGTAACAGCCCCGCGGAGCATTGGCGCAATCCGAGTGGGCGGGGGTGCAGTTCCTCTTCACATAGGGGTCCCGCATGGCCGTGCATTTCTTGAAATACTCGTCCCGCAGGGCCTTGCTGTCCACGCCATGGTCCGGGGTCTTCGTCTCGGAAGGCGGGGGCATCGTTCCGCCGCCGGCACCGCCACCGGGAGGTGTTCCCCACGGCCCCGGTGGACTCCCCGTTGAAGGGCCGTCGGGAGGCACTTCCAGCGGGCGCCCCTCCGGCATGCGCGGGGCTGCACCGGTCAGGCACCTGCCCTCGGAATCGCATCGCCACCGGGGGCAGTCGCCGTTGATCCTGTCCTGGGCCGTCCTCGGCCCCGGGAAGGGGCCGGCCATGAGCTTGCGGCCCGTGATCAGGTGCGCGCCGTAGGTCACCTCGCCGCTGAGGGCTCGCAGAAAACGTACCACTTGTATTCCTCGGCGCCTGCAGGCGGCACCCGGCCCCGGTCCCCGGCTCCCGTGACCGGCGGCTCGAAGGGGGGAACGGACCAATCCGCGTCGCAGGTCACGTTGGCAATCCCATCGACGCCCTGAAGCAAGGCCCGGATGATGAATGGACCGGGGGTTGCGCAGGTGAACGGGTTACCCGGTATCCAGGTGACGGGAACGACCTGCCAGCCGGTGTTGACGAAAAGGACTTCCGCCGTAAAGGCCACGGACTGGCCCACGGTCAGCCTCGCGGAGGGCGGCTTCACGATGATCCGGAGCACCTGCTGCTGGGGTCCGAGCGAAATCAACAGGTCCACCGCGGACCCGACGGCAACCACCGGGACCGTGTCGGGATCGGGGTTCTGGCGGATCACTTCGCCCACCGGCAGCGAATCGTCAAACCCCGTGAGGACCTGCCCCACCTGCAGGCCGGCTTCCTCGATCTTGTAACCGGCCGCCTCGAGGGTGAGCCTGAGGACGTGGGGGACCATGACCTGCCCCGGCGGGGCGATGTTCACCGTAAAGGTGGCGGGGGCGCTCGACACCTCCGCCCCGTCCGGAGCGACGGCTTTCGCCACGGCCCGGTTGGTCGTCCGGCTGAAGAGCTTCGTGTCGCAGTAGAATTCTCGGTCCGATCCCGGATCGAGAGGTTTGTCGGCCATTCCCGGGGTCACCGTGTCGACGGGGATACACTTGTCGTCCTCGACCCTCACATTGGTGAGCCGCGCGGTACCCGTGTTCCGCACCCGGTAGATGTAGTTGAAGACCTGGCCCGCTGGAAGATGCCCGACGGGGTCGTCTGGTTCGTGATCGCGGCGGGGGTCTCCCGGATGATCCGTACGAATTCCTGCGACGTGCTGATGGGGACGCCGTTTGCAGACACGATCACATCGCCCGCGCGGATCCCGGCGCGCGACCCCGGCGAATCCCTGCCGGCATCGAGGACCTTCACGTCCCGGCGGCTCCCCTCCGCCGTGACGTCGTCCTGGATCGTGATGCCCAGCCACGCCGCACCGGCGGGCAGGGCAGGGGTCATCAACAGGATCAAAGACAGAAGCAAGGCCGGGGCTGCGGAACGTCCTGTCGTGGCGACCTCTCTGCGCTGTTCGGCTTTTGTTTTCCGTAACCGGGGTCGAAACGAAAAAACCGGGCCCATTCGGGGTCATCTTACCCGAATGCCCGGCTGGACGGCTCACGCGACCCCTTCATCCTGTCCCCCTCTTCCGGTTCAGGGTGCGCCCGGTTGACCGCGGATGGGCGGCGTAAACGGTTTTTCCGGTTGCTCGGAGTATACTCGAAACCCCTCCGCAAGGGAAGGGGGTCGGACGGGGTGATCAGAACTCGCCGCCCGTGTCGAAGGCCGGGTTCTCGAAGCGGGTGAACTTCTCCTGGAAGACGAGCTTCACCGTGCCGACGGGTCCGTTTCGCTGCTTGCCGATGATGACCTCGGCGAAGCCCTTCTCGGGGTTGTCCTCGGACTTATTGTAGACCTCGTCGCGGTAGAGGAAGAGGATCACGTCGGCGTCCTGCTCGATGGCGCCCGACTCGCGCAGGTCCGCCATCTGGGGGCGGCGGCTCGTGCGGTCCTCCACCTTGCGGTTGAGCTGGGAGAGGGCCACGACGGGCACGTTGAGCTCCTTGGCGAGCCCCTTGAGCGAGCGGCTGATCTCCGAGATCTCCTGCTCGCGCGTGTCGGCGTAGGCGCTTCCCCGCATGAGCTGCAGGTAGTCGAGAACGATGAGCCCGAGTCCGTGCTCGGCCTTGAGGCGGCGGGACTTCGCCTTCATCTCCAGGACCGAGATGGAGGGCGTGTCGTCGATGAACAGGCGCGCCTCGGAGAGCCGGCCTGCGGCCGTCGTGAGCTTGGGCCAGTCCGCCTCGCCCAGGAATCCCTTGCGGATCTTCTGAGAGTCCACGCGGGCCTCCGAGGAGAGCATGCGCATGGCGAGCTGCTCCTTGGCCATTTCCAGCGAGAAGACGGCCACGGGCACGCCTTCCTCGACGGAGCAGAACTGCGCGATGTTGAGGGCGAAGGCCGTCTTGCCCATGCTCGGGCGGCCGGCGACGATGATGAGGTCCGAGCGCTGCAGGCCCGAGGTCATCTCGTCGAGCTTCGTGAAACCCGTGGGCACGCCGGTGATGAGCTCCTTGCGCTCGTAGAGGCGCTCGATCGTCCGGAAGCTGTCCTTGATGATGTCCTTCAGGGGGTAGAAGGAGGGCCGGATCTTGTTCTGCGAGATCTCGAAGATGGCGTGCTCGGCCTCGTCGAGCACGCTGTCCACGTCGGCCCCGGCCCCGTAGGTGCGGTTCAGGATCTCCGTGGCCGTCCCGATGAGGCTGCGCAGGACGGACTTCTCCTTGACGATCCGGGCGTAGTGGCCGATGTTGGCCGCCGAGGGGACGTTGTCGACGAGCTGGGAGAGGTACACGGCGCCGCCCACGGCGTCGAGCTGCTTCTTGTCCCTCAGGTGATTGCTCAGCGTGATGAGGTCGACGGGCTGGTTGCGGTCGGAGAGCTCCAGGATACCCGTGAAGATCTTCCGGTGCGCGTCGCTGTAGAAATCGGAGACCCCCATGATCTCCAGAACCGGGTTCAGGGCGGCATTCTCGAGCAGGATGCCGCCGAGGACGGACTGCTCGGCCTCCAGGTTCTGGGGCGGCACTTTGAGGATGGAGGGGTCGACGGGTTTCATGGGTTCAGGCACCAGGCATGAGGCATCAGGCTTTAGGTCGATATATCAAAAAACGACCCCGAATCCCAACATCAAATGCCGGGCGTTGCCGATCAGTCGAAGGGGATTGATCTTGAACCGGTTGCCGGGCGGCTACGCCTCTTCGACGACCTTCACCGTGATGTCGGCGGCGATCCCCGGGTAGAGCTTGATCTTGACGGGGTACTCCCCGAGCTGCTTGATCGGCTCGTCCAGGACGACCTGCTTGCGCTCCACCTTGAGTCCCTTCTCTTCCAGGGCCTTCTCGATGTCCTTGGCCGTGACGGAGCCGAAGAGCTTCTCCTGGTCCGCCGTCTTGCGGGCGATCGTCACCGCGACGCCGGCGAAGCTCGCCATCAGGGCCTCGGCGTTCTTCTTCTCCTTCTCGGCCCGCTTGGCGATCAGGCTGCGCTCGTGCTCGATGGCCTTCGCGGAGATGCTGGTGGCTTCCATGGCGAAGCCTTTCGGGATCAGGTAGTTGCGCGCGTAGCCGTCGGCGACCTTTATCGTATCCCCGCGCCTGCCGAGGGATTCAACGTCTTCCTTCAGAATGACCTTCATGCTGCATCCTCCTTATCGCAGATACTCTCTTGTTTCCTCGTTCCTCGGTCCTCGAACCTCGGGCCTTTCAGCCTCACGCCGTCGTGTCGCTCGCGGGACGGTTCATCTTCCGGAAGTCGACCCAGATGTCGAACAGGCCGATGGCCGATACGAACACCAGCAGGTACTGGTACAGGACGATCAGGGTGTAGAACAGGGCCCGGAGGTACCTCGGGATGTTCTTCTGCCTGAAAAAAAACTGAACGATCGCGAGCCCCTGGAGCAGGTACAGAAAGAGAACCACGATCAGCACGTTGAGGCCTGCGATCTGCACCGTCTCTTCCGGGAGGATCATGGCGACCCCCGCCGCGATCACGAACCAGACGACCCCGTCGGGCATCTTCCAGCGGGCCAGGTCGCCGAAATCCGGAAACGCGGGGTCTCGGTCCCGGCACAGGAGCCGCAGGCCCATCACGTTGAGCCAGATGAAAAACGTCACGCCCGTGACGAGCAGGGCAAGCCCGTGATGCACGATCCAGGCGGCCACCTCCGGGGCGCTCTCCCGCAGCTGGTCGATCTGTTCCTGCGGCAGCCCGATCTCCTCGTACAGCGCGATGCTGTAGCGGATGCTGTCGCCGACGTAGCCCCGGACGATCTCCGGAACGCTCCGTTCGAGCACCTGGCTGTAGCCGGCCAGGACCCCGGCGATCAGGGCGAGGAACACGGCGACCGACAGGCCCACCGTCCTCTCGATCCCGAGGCGCCGGTGCAGGACTTCCGGGATCAGGATCCCCGCCGAGCCCAGCACCAGGAAAAAGGGGAGGCTCTCCGCAAACCCGCCGATCCGGAAGACGGCCGCCAGCAGGCCGAAGGACAGCAGGTACATGGCGATGCCGGCTGCCCGCCCCATCCTCCAGGTGAAGAAGGCGAGGGGCAGGGGCGCGAGCAGGCTGAAGACAAAACCGACAACGGGGCTCAGGACCACGAGAAGAAACAGGGAGGTGGTGATCGCCGTGCCCAGCAAGAATTCCTTGACGCTGAAGGGTTTTCCTGCCTCCAAGGGGTTGCCGTCCTCGCGCGGCTGCGCGCCGGCAGGCCCCGGGCCCGCCGGCTGCAGGCGGATCGTGATGGCGCTCAGCTCTCCGTGACCATGAAGGGGAGCAGCGCGATGTTTCGGGCGCGCTTGATCTCGACCGTCAAGGCCCGCTGGTGGAGCGCGCAGTTTCCGGTGATGCGCCGGGGGATGATCTTCCCGCGCTCCGTCACGAAATAACGGAGGGTGTCCACGTCCTTGTAGGACATCTTGATGCTGGAGTCGGTGCAGAACCGGCAGACCTTCCGGCGGTGATAGACCCTCCGGTCGCCGCGTGGCCTTCCGTGCCCGCCTCCCGGTCCCCTCGAGTCTCTCCCGCCCGGGCCGCCCGTCCTGGGGGGCCGGCTTCCCGTCGTGCTGTCTGAAGGTGTTCTCATGTCGTTATCCCTCCGTCGTGGCTTCGGGCGGGGCGGGCGTCGTCTCCGCCGCCGCTGCCGCTGTCGCTGCCGGCTTGATGACCGCGGGGGGCTCCGCGGAAGCTTCCGCCTCGGCCTTCTGCCCGGCCAGTTCCTTCTCGATCTCTTCGGCCGTGATGCTGTCGGCAAGCTTCACGGACATGTACTTCAGGACCTTGTCGTCGAATTTCAGGATTCGCTCGAGCTCGGCGACGATCTCACGTTTCCCGGCAAAGTCGATGAGGATGTAGAACCCCCGGCTCTGCTTGCGGATGAGGTAGGCGAGCTTGCGCTTCCCCCAGCGCTCGACCTTCAGGACCGTCCCCTTCATGTCGGTGATGATCTTGCTGTAGCGGTCGATGATGGCGCTGATGTCGTCGCTCGTGAGCTCGGATTGGACGATGAACAGGGTTTCGTAACGCTTCAAGTCTTGACCTCCTTTCGGCTCTGTAGCCCGTACACGGGGTCCGGGCAAGGAGTGCCTGGTATGAAATTTTTGAAGCTGCTCTTTTACAACAGAAGAAAGGGGAAATCAAGCCCTTTCTGAAGGTTTCCCCGGGGGCGCGGAACGCGACGGGACCCGTGATGCGGGCCGTTCAAAATGAGGCTTGACAGGACCCCGGCCTTTCCCTCACAAAGGGGGGGACGGATCGGTCTTGCCCGGCAGGGTCCGACCCGTTTGCAATCGGGACACTCTCCTGAAAGGGAAATATTGCATATGATGAAAGCAGGTCGGCTCTTGCTCCTGTGCGCGGCGCTCGCCCTTCCGATTTCCGGATGCATGGTGACGGAAAGCACCTATCTGAAAAAGGTCGAGGAGGCCGGGAGCCTGGAGAAATCCCTGGCTGCCTGTGAGCAGAAGGCCGGCGAGCAGGCCGCCCGGATCGCGGCCCTGGAAAAACGGCGCGACGAGCTCGCCGCGCAGCTGGAGGAGCAAAAGAGGAAGGTCGTCCAGGTCGAGACGGTCAAGGAGGAGACGAGCAAGACCTATGCGGCCATGATCGAAAAGATGAAGACGGAAATCGCCGAGGGGCAGGTCACGATCACGGAGCTGAAGGGCAGGCTCACCGTGAACCTGGTCGATGCCATCCTGTTCGACTCCGGCAAGGCCGACATCAGGCCTGAGGGACGGCAGGTGCTTCAGAAGGTGGCCGAGGTCATCGGCCAGGCGGAGGACAAGGCGATCCGCGTCGAGGGGCACACGGACAACGTCAAGATCAGCCCGGCCCTGGCCCGCGCCTTCCCCTCGAACTGGGAGCTCTCGGCGGCGCGCGCCATCAACGTGGCCCGGTATCTCCAGCGGCTGGGCGTCGACCCCGCGCTGCTGTCCGCGGCCGCGTACGGCGAGCACCGGCCCGTCTCGGAGAACGATACCCCGGAGGGCCGGGCGAAGAACCGCCGGATCGAGATCGTCCTGGTCCCGCGGGACTAGCGTGACCTTTACCTGCGGGCGCAGCCGCATCGAAGGTCTTGTGTTTGTCTTTGGGCTTCATGCCTGCGAAAAGCGGCTCTTCACATCTTTCTCACTGCCTGATCTCATGAGGGTCAGTCGTGCGGCGGGCTTTTTTTCGTGGATGCCGCCTCGGCCGGCGCCCGGCGACGGGTCGCAGCTTGAAGATTTGTGCGAGATATGCCATAGAGCGTCGGACTTGCCGCAATGAGGCGGTTCGACAGGCGGAAAGGAGAATACTGCGATGAAGAATCTGCTCGACGGGATCGAGGAAGTGCTGCTGATGGGGCCGGGGCCCTCCTGCGTGCCCCCGGAGGTCTACGAGGCCATCGGCGCCAAGACGCTGGGCCATCTCGACCCCTATTTCCTGCAGATCATGGACGGGCTCAAGGAGCACCTGCGGGCGCTCCTGAACACGAGGAACAACCTGACCGTCCCGGTCTCCGGCACGGGCTCGGCGGGCATGGAGGCCTGCTTCGTCAACCTCGTCGAGCCGGGCGACCCGGTGCTCATCCTGATCAACGGGGTCTTCGGCGTCCGGATGCGCGAGGTGGCAAGCCGCCTCGGGGCCGAGGTCGACGCCCTGGAGTTCACCTGGGGAACGCCGGTCGTCGTCGACGACGTGGCGAAGAAACTCAAGGAAAAGACGTACCGCATCGTCGCGGTGGTTCACGCCGAGACCTCGACGGGCGTGCGCAACCCCGTCGCCGAGATCGGCGCCCTCCTGAGGGGCACCGACACGATCTATCTCGTCGACACGGTGACGAGCCTGGGCGGCATCGAGGTCCGCATGGACGACTGGGGGATCGACGCCCTGTACAGCGGCACCCAGAAGTGCCTGTCCTGTCCCCCGGGGCTCGCCCCGCTGTCCTTCTCCGAGAAGGCGATGGCGAAGCTGGGCTCGCGCAGGACGAAGGTGCCCAACTGGTACCTCGACATCTCCCTGATCGCCGCCTACTGGGGCCAGAACCGCGTCTATCACCACACGGCGCCGGTCAACATGACCTACGCCCTGTACCGGGCGCTGCTGCTCATCCTGGAGGAGGGGCCGGAAAAGGTCTTCCGTCGTCACCTCGAGAACCACCTGCTGCTCGTCAAGGGGCTCGAGGAGATGGGTCTCAAGATGGTCGTCGAGAAGCCCTGGCGGCTCCCGATGCTCAACACGGTGTACTGCCCCGAGGGCATCGACGAGCTGGCCGTTCGGCGCCGTCTTCGTAGCGAGTACCGGATCGAGATCGGAGGCGGCCTGGGGCCCCTGGCCGGGAAGATCTGGCGAATCGGCCTCATGGGGCACACGGCAAGAAAGGAAAACGTCGAGCGGTTCCTCGACGCCCTCCGGAAGGTTGTCGCTTGATGTTCCCCCCTTTTCAAAAAGAGACGGTGTCGCAATTCCGATGTTGTCATTCCGCACGAGGGCAGCGCGGTGCGGAATCCGGTCTTTTCAATGCGTTCCGGATTCCCGCGTCCGCGGGAATGACATGATTTCGGCTTCCGTCTTCACTCCGGGCACGCCCCGCCCCTGGCCACCCACTCGTGCATCTTCGCCGCGAACTCCCGATGGCCCATTTTCGGCACCGACCGCCCCTCGCCGGGGTTCCAGCCCCAGAGCACGAGAGGGTCCTTGTCGATGTGATCGATGACCTGCTCCCCCGTCCGGCCGCCGTTGTGCTTCGGGTCCTTGAGCTGGCGGCACAGCTCGCCGGGCGTGCGGCCCTGGAAGATCATGGGCATGTTCTCGGGCGGCATGTGCCAGTTGGCGACGCCGGGAGGCCCTCCGGGCTGATTCGTATCCCGGTGGCAAAGGGTGCAGTTCATCGCCCCGACCCCCTTGCCCTCGGGGCCCCGCTTGACGTTGAACATGTGCGTCTGCCCGTCGTCGCGGATCAGCGGCGCGTCCCCCGCAGGGTGGCAGTTCACGCAGCGGGGGTGAAAGAGAACCGCCGAGGCCTCCAGGAAGGCTTTCCGGGCCCCCTCGTCATCCCGTGCCGTCGGGGACTGGACCGACGGTCCCGCCGCACAGCTCAGAAGGGCCGCGGCCGCGGCGGCCAGCAGCAACGTGACGGTTCGCTTTGCCACGCGTCGTTTTTTCATGGCGCTTTCCTCCGGGGAATTTGCAACACGAAAACCATAGCAGAGAAGAGCCGGTCCTGACAAAAGAAAAAAGGGCCCGGGCGATGCCCGGCTCGGGATGAAGGGCGGTCAGCTTTCGCCCCCGGGCCGCCCGCTCCACTGCAGCGCGACGATCGAGGCGATGACGAGGGCGGCGCCCAGGACCTGCCACATCTCCATCGACTCGCCCAGGAGGAGCCAGGCGATGAAGCCCGCCGTGATCGGTTCGAGGGTGGCCGTGATGCTGGCCCGCGCGGCGCCGATCCGGTTGATGCCCTCGTTGTAGCAGATGAAGGCCAGCACCGTGCCGAGAAACCCGACGACGAGCACGCAGCCCCACTGCGCGGGTCCCGCCGGCTTCAGGAAGCCGGTCAGGGGCGGGTGCAGGATGTTCCAGGTCACGGCGGCGAACAGCAGCCCGTAGAAGACCACCGTCCAGGGAGGGTAGCGCTGCATGCCGTACTCGCAGCGCACCGTGTACCACGCGAAGGTGACGGCCGAGGCCAGCGCCGTCAGGAGACCGACCCGGTTCATCTGCAGGAGGTCCAGGTTGTATCCCCCCACGACGAGCCAGCAGCCGAAGAGCGAGCCGGCCATGGCGGCAAAGACGACGGGCGGCAGTTTCACGCGCAGGACGAACAGGGTGTAGAGGGCGACGAACAGGGGAGCCTGGTACTGGATCAGGATGGCGGCGGCCACCTGGATCCTGCTGATGGCGAAGAGGTAGGTGAACTGCACCGCCGCGAGCCCGACGCCGAGGGTGACGAAATAGGGAAGGTCGCGCCGCTCCACGGCGAGCAGGGATCGGTCGCGGAAGGCGAGCCAGGCGAAGACGACCCCCGCGGCCAGCGTGGTGCGCATCTGCACCAGTTCGTAGGCGGTGACGCCGTTGAGGAACAGGTACTTGGCGGCCGTCCCCGACGAGGCCCAGAACAGGGCCGCAAGGGCGGCGAACAGGTAACCGGAACGGGACACGTGCTGCTGCGCCATCGCCCGGGTTCCCTCATGCGGCCATGGGGACCGGGTCGGTCCTGAATGTCCGGATGCTCCGTCTTCCCCGTGCGGCGGCTTGCAGTCCCATGACGGTCTCCTTTCCCGGGCGGGATGAAAAAAAGTGACCCATCGTACATGAAAACCGCAGCCGTGGATACCCTGAAAAGACGGGCGGCGGAATCCTTCTATTGACACGAAGCGCCGATTTCCCATAACGTAGGCGACAGCGCCATGGCAGGGGTGGGCATCTGAACGGCGGATTCGAATACCGGTTCGGCAAGGAAGGGGAATGGAGGGTTCTCGTGGCCGACTCGAGGGAGCGGCGGGAGAAGGCCTTCCGGCTCGTCTACGACGTCTACACCGCCGAGGGCTACGACCTGCGCTACGGGCGTGACAGCGGCCTGTGGTGCACGATCCACCACCTGCACCCCGGGACGATGACCTTCCTGGCCGAGAGGAAGGGCCGGCTCACGGGCTCGGTGTCGGTGATGCCCGACTCCCCGCTGGGGCTGCCCACGGACCGCATCTTCCCCGAGCCGCTGGCCGAGCTGCGCAGGGCCGGTCGGCGGCTGTGCGAGATCTCGTCGCTCGTCGTGACGGAGGAGCCTGCGGGCGTCCCGCCCGAGCTGGCCATGCACCTGTACCGCCTGGCCCACCTCACCGCCTCCCGCGTGATGGGCTGCACCGACATCGTCGCCTCCGTCATGGCCCGCCACAGGGACTTCTACGCGCGCTTCCTGCTGTTCGACGAGGTCTCCCCGGAGCCCCGCACAAGCCCCAAAACGGGGGAACCGGTCCTGTACGCCCGGCTCAACCTCGAGACGATGCGGGAACGCTACGAGGCGCGCTACGGGCGCGCGAAGGGCCGGCGCAACCTCTACCGCTGGTTCTTCCAGAACGACGACGAGCCGGCCACCGTCGAGTGGCTGCGCTCCTGCAGGCGGCCCATGACGACGGAGGAACTCTACTACTTCGGCGCGCAGCGGACGAAGATCCTCGCCAAGGCCGGCCATGACTTCATCGCCGCGCTCGAGGAGGAGTATCGGAAGGCGGGCGTCGATCCGGGATGATCGTTCATCGCCGAGAGGGGCGGCAAAGCGGGAAGGGCGCCTCCCTTTCCATGGCGATGAAGAGCGGAAAATCGGAAGTGAGCGAGAGCGGGAAGAGGGAAAGGATTTTTCGGAAACATGTGGAAGGATCTTGTCGACCGGCAGAGGGGGATCGTCAACTTCACCGACGAGCTCCTCGAGGCCATCGGTCGGACCCGGGTCCTCGTGGCGGGTGCCGGGGGCAACGGGGTCGTTCTGGACTTCCTGGTGCGCACGGGTTTCCAGCACTTCGTCGTGATCGACTTCGACATCGTCGAGGCCACCAACCTCAATCGCCTGCCCTTCACGCCGGAGGCCGTCGGGAAGAGCAAGCCCCAGGCCTGGAAAGAGTATCTCCGCGCGGTCAACCCCGCCTGCGAGGTGATCGCCCACTGCCGCAGGGTCACGAAAAACGACGAGGCCTGGCTGGCCGACGTCATCGCGGGGGTGGACATCGTCGCCCTGGGGATGACCGACATCGAGGCCAATTTCCTCATCCCGAGGGTCTGTCACCGGCTGCGCAAGCGCATGATCGTGGGCCCCGGCACCTCGAACTGCTGGGCCGTGAGCACCTTCACCCACGAGGGCGACGTCTCGCTCGAGCGCGTGGGCGGCTTCGGCACCGAGGGCATCGACGCCCGGGACATCGACTACGGGGCCATCCTGCCCGCGTTCATGCGGATCTACATGTTTCCCGGCCGCGCCGAGCGGCTCACCCCCGAGACGCTGCAGAGGGTCCAGCGCGGCGAGATCGCGCCGCGCAACTGCAAGATCTTCGTCTCCATGGTCAACGCCGCCGCCTGCTGGGAGATCGTGAAGAACACCGCCGTGCTCAACGGCCTGCCGCTTCGGAACACGAGGGTCATCGAGTTCCCCCTCGTGCAGGTCTTCGACCCCTTCCGCGGCAGCGCCTACTACTGGGACGCCGCAAGGAACCGGATCGGCATCCCGAACTGGCTGACGGGAAAGATCCGCTGGCACAGGGCGCCGTGACCTCGAACACCCGTCGCCTTTTTCCCCGGATTCTGGTATAAAAACCCAGACGGTTCTGGCCGGAACGGATCGTGTCGCTCACCCCCATCCAACCCTACACCCGTTGCAACGGAAAAGGAAGGAAGGTGCGGGCATGGCCTTCGCAACCATGGGAAAGATCCTGAACGTGGATCTCTCGACGGGCGAGAGCCGGGCCGAGGAGATCCCGGACGAGATCTACCGGAAGTACCTCTCCGGCACGGGGCTCGCCGCCCGGCTCCTCCATGACCGCATCCCCGCGGGTGCCGACCCGCTCGGCCCCGACAACATCCTCGGCTTCGTCTGCGGGCTCCTGACGGGGACCCCCAGCTACTTCACGGGCCGCTGGAGCGTTGTCGGCAAATCCCCCCTCACGGGCTGCTGGGGCGACTCCAACTGCGGCGGCGACCTCGCCCCCGCCATCAAGAGAAACGGCTTCGACGGCGTCTTCTTCCGTGGGATCAGCGAGCGGCCGGTCTATCTGCACGTGAAAAACGGCCGGGCCGAGCTGCGCGACGCCTCGCACCTCTGGGGGAAGGACACCACCGAGGCCGAGGCGATGCTTCTTGCCGAGCACGGCAGAGGGGCCCGCGCCGCCGTGATCGGGCCCGCGGGCGAGAGGCGCTCGCTGATCGCCGGCATCTTCAACGACCGGGGCCGCATGGCCGCCCGCTCGGGGCTGGGCGCCGTCATGGGCGCCAAGCGCCTCAAGGCGGTGGTGCTCGACGGCAAGCTGCGCATCCCCGTCCACGACGCCGAGGCCATGAAGCGCCTGAGCCGGTCGTGCAACCGGTGGGTCCGGATGCAGCCGCCCTTCCTTGCGGGGAAGGGCATGGCGTATCTCGGCGCCCTCATGCGGGTTCTGCCCACCCAGATGGCCCTCGACGGCATGCTCTACAAGATCTTCCTGCGCAAGTGGGGCACGACGAGCATGAACCAGATGTCCGTCGAGATGGGCGATGCCCCCGTCATGAACTGGAAGGGCACGAGCGCCGACTGGGGCATGGGCCGCTCCGCCTCGGTCAACCCCGACAACATCAAGGCCCTGGAGAAGGCGAAGTACCATTGCTATGCGTGCCCGCTGGGCTGCGGCGGGATCTGCGTGCCGAAGCCGGGGTCGCCGGAGGTGCACAAGCCCGAGTACGAGTCGGTCCTGGCGCTGGGTGCCCAGTGCATGAACGCCGATCTCGAGAGCATCTTCCACATGAACGAGTTGCTGAACCGGGCCGGGATGGACACGATCTCGGCGGGAGGGACGATCGCCTTCGCCATGGAGTGCTGGGAGCAGGGCATCCTCACGAAGGCGGACACGGGCGGCCTCGATCTCACCTGGGGCAACGCGGAGGCCATGGTCGCGCTCGTCGAGAGGATGATCCGCCGCGAGGGCATCGGCGATGTCCTCGCCGACGGAGTCCGCAGGGCGGTCGAGCGCATCGGCAGGGAAGCGGGGCAGTTCGCCATGCACGCGGGCGGCCAGGAGCTTCCCATGCACGACGGGCGCAACGACCCGGGCTTTGCCGTCCACTACTCCGCGGAGCCCGCACCGGGACGCCACACGCTCGGGGCCTGGATGTACTACGAGATGTTCCAGCTCTGGAAGCGGGTGCGGCACCTGCCGCGGCCGGCGCTGTTCTACTTCAAGGGGCGCAAGTACGTCGCCGACGAGGAGAAGGCCGTCATGGCGGCGGCCTGCAGCCGGTACATGGCCCTGGCCAACGCCTCGGGGCTCTGCCTCTTCGGGCTCTTTTTGGGGGCGGCCCGGATCCCCGTCTTCGAGTGGCTCAACGCCGCCACAGGCTGGAACCGCACGCCCGAGGACTACCTGGCGGCCGGCGAGCGCATCCACACCCTCAAGCAGGCCTTCAACGTGCGGCACGGCATCGACCCGCGGGCCAACCGCCTCAGCGACCGCGCGGCGGGCATCCCCGCGCAGACGCGGGGGGCCAACAAGGGCCGGACCGTGGCCGTCGCGAAGATGATGAGCGATTACTGGCGGCAGTTCGGCTGGGACCCGGAGACGGGCGTGCCGCCTCCTCTCGAAGAGAAGGTAAGAGGGTAAGAGGGTAAGAGGGTAAGAGGGTAAGAGGGTAAGAGGGTAAGAGGGTAAGAGGGTAAGAGGGTAAGAGGGTAAGAGGGTAAGAGGGTAAGAGGGTAAGAGGGAACAGATGGCACACTTGATCACGGACGTTTGCAACGGCTGCGGCGCCTGCTTGAAGATGTGCCCCACCGGCGCCATCCGGGGCGAGAAGAAATCGATGCACGTCATCGACCCGCCGCTCTGCATCGACTGCGGCGCCTGCGGCCGCGTCTGCCCCGTCGAGGCCGTCCGGGACACATCCGGCGCGGTGTGCGCGAAGATGAAATACGCCGAGTGGCTCAGGCCCGTCTTCGATCTCGGGATCTGCACGCCCTGCCGGATCTGCGTCGACACCTGCCCCGTCAACTGCCTCGGCCTCGGGGAGCCCGCCGCCGGTCCGGAACCCCGCGTCTGGCCCTTCCTCGAGGACCCGAAGCGCTGCATCGGCTGCAGCCTCTGCTCGAAGGACTGCCCTGTCGGGGCCATCCGGATGGAGGCCCGCGGCTCGCGGGCCGCGGAGACCATCCCGTGAGTCCCCCGCGGCAGGCTGCCGGGGGGGCCGTCTGCCCCGTGTGCGGCAGGCCCATCGTCCCGGGCCCCAGCGCAGACCGCCATCACTGGCTGCCCCGGTCCCGCGGCGGCCGCGACGCCGAGGCCATCCACGTCGTTTGCCACCGAAAGATCCACAGCGTCTTCACGCCCAAGGAGCTTGTCTCCGAGTACGGCACGCCCGAGGCGGTCCGCGCCCACCCCGAGATCGCCGCGTTCGTCCGTTGGGTCCGCCGCAAGCCCCCCGGGTTCGTCGACAGCCACGCGAAGCCGAAAAAATAGGGACAGCCGTTTTCGGGCTGTCCCCGGTTGCACGACCGGCGGACCGGGCGCGCGGCCCGGGGTCCCTACGGGCAGACCTGCCGAGAAAGCCGCTCGTGCAGGGTGCCCGGGGCAAGATCCCTCCACGGGGAGCCCCCTGCAGGGCTTCCCGCGACGCGCCTGCCGTCGGCGTCGTAGATCGTCATGGAGAGGCTTCTTGCCCTTGCCGCCTTGCAGTTGAATTCGCTCACCGTGATCGCGTGGTCCGGCGTCCGTCCCTTGTGCTCGCCCGTCGCGGCGAGAAATTTCTCGGCAGACCGTTTCCCGTCCTCGCTGTAGACGGTCTTTTCCCGCACGCTCACCGTCACGTTCGTCTTCTTCACGCTCTGCCTGTCGAAGTAGTGGGCCCCTTTCGACGTCGTGGCGAAGTAAACCCACTCCTCCCCCGCCGCCATGCCCCGTGCGACGGCTGCCAAGAGCGCGGCGAGAACAGCCGCCGCGACGAACGATCGTCTGCTCCGCATGATGTCCCCCTTGTGCCCGTTCATGAGACGCGCCGGGCGGTCGGCAGAAACCGGGTTCAGCCCCGCACTTCACGCGGCTCCGCCGGCGGCCCACCGGAGCAGGGAGCCCGTTCCCTTTCGGTGCCGGCCTTTATGGCCTTGTCCCGGGGTTTCGACAGCCCGGCGGCGATCCGGACGGCGGCGACGGGCAGCAGGACGACGGCGGCCGCGGCAATCGCCGCGGCGCAGACCACCCCGGTGAAAAGCTTTTTCATGGCTCACCCTCTCCTCGTCCATGCCGCCTGTCGGCGGGTTGCCGCGCTTCCCTGCCACGGATTCATCAGGCGCGATACCACTGCTCGATCCCGTCGAAGATCGCCGAGACCCTCAGGGTATGCGCCATGAATTCGTCATACTGCTCGGGCAGCGGGATCCGCGTATCGATGAGGATGCCGAAGTTTCCGTGCTGCAGGGCGTGCCAGTCCCCCCGCTCCTTGAGATTCTTGCAGTATTGCTCGATCTCGGCGGATCGGATCAGGGCGACGAAGAACCCCTTGCGGAGCAGCGTGGCCGCGAGTTCGTGCTTGCCGCAGCGATCCAGGGTCACCAGGACGGAATTCACCGTTTTCTTCACATGCTGGTCGACATTCGTGCTCATGGTCCCTATGCAGGGCGGGTCGGGCTTCCGCCCGTCTGGATGATCCGCTGCGCCCTGCCGTCCCTAATGTCGCTATTCCGATCGCTTCTGTCAAGGCCGGCGGCCGGGGCTGCCGCACCTGTCCCCGGGCGTGTCCGGACGGCCCCGGCAGAGGCGGGTTTGCGATGCCCTGCGCGGCGGGCCGGAGAGCGGCAAGGGAGCCCGCGCAGGGACGACGCGGGACCGAACGGCGGATCCGTGGGACGTCCTCGGGCACAGGCCGACGAAAAAGGGGCCGGCCGAAAACGGCTGACCCCTTCGTTCATGGCGGGCGATCTGGGGCTCGAACCCAGGACCTTTGGTTCCGGAGACCAACGCTCTATCCTGCTGAGCTAACCGCCCGTTGTGTGCCGGCAGACGGAAACCGGGACGGACCGGTGAAATCTCTCCCGGGCCGCACCCGGAAGAAGCCTTTTAGCACGTCCCGTCGAATAAGTTAATACCCGAGAGAGAATTTTTTTTCAAAGCCCGATCCGCCCCGCCCTGCCGGGCCCTCCCGGGCCCGGTCCGAAACGGACCGTCCCAATCCGGCATGCTGAAGTGAACCCGCTGAAATCCAAAGAAAAGTTTCAAGACGATGCCCGAACGGCACGGCCGGATGCGCTGCACGGCAGGGCCTCGAGAAGGGCGGATCGTGCATAACCATTTGAAAATACGCGTTTCGTCCAGCGGCCGGGGCCCGAATCCCCCTTCGGCACGGCAGGTGCTCACGAGGGGTGCAAACCGAAACGCGGATTGCCGCCGACAAAAGGAGACAACATGATGGGACGAATCCTCCGCAAAGAAGAATGCAGGCTGCAGCTGCTCCAGGTCGTCCGTGAGATTCCCGATATCAGGCAGGAAGCGGTGGAGCAGCTGAAGGACCGGATCGGGCGCGGCCGCTACACCGTCGATGCCGACGCTCTTGCCGAGCGGATGATGGGGGAGGCCCTCGCGGACGCCCTCCACAGGTCGCGCAAGCCCCGCCACTGAATCCCGCCCGAGGGTTTACAGGCCCAGCTCGCGGACGATCTTGCGCGCCGCGCGGCTCTGGTTCATCGTGCAGATGTGCAGGCCGCAGACCTCGTTGTGGATCAGGTCCCAGGCCTGCAGCTGGGCGTACTCGATGCCGTACTGCTCCACCTGGTCGGGCTTGTCCTGGAGCCGGCAGAGCTTCTCGCCCAGCGCCGCCGGGATCTTCGACCCGCAGAGCTCCGTGATGCGCAGGATCTGCCTGTAGTTGAGGATCGGGAAGATGCCGGGGATGACGGGCACCCGGATCTTCATCGCCGCCGCCCGGTCGCGGAACCTGTAGAAGTCGTCGTTGTGGAAGAACAGCTGCGTGACGATGAAGTCGGCCCCGGCGTCCACCTTGCGCTTGAGGTTCTTCAGGTCGTCCTCAAGGCTCGGCGCCTCGGGATGCCCCTCGGGGTAGCCCGCCACGCCGATGGAGAAGCCGTTGTGCGCCTTGATGAACTCGACGAGCTCGTTGGCGAACCCGAAGCCCCCCGCGGGCCGGACGAACTTCTCCTCGCCCCTCGGCGGGTCGCCGCGCAGGGCGAGGATGTTCTCGATGTTCTGCGCCTTCATGTCCTCGAGGATGCGGGCGATGTCGTCCCGTGACGAGCCGACGCAGGTCAGGTGCGCGAGGGCCTCGCCGCCGATTGCGTTCTTCACGCGCGAGGCGATCTCGATCGTCTTGTCCCGCGTCCCGCCGCCGGCGCCGTAGGTCACGGAGATGAAGTCGGGATTGAGCTCCTTGAGCTCGGCGATCGTCGCGAAGAGGCTCTCCAGGTTCCCCTCGCGCACGGGCGGGAAGACCTCGAAGGAGAGCGTTCGCTTTTTCTGGTTGAACAAATCGCGGATCAGCATGGGGTTCCCTGCGGAAATTGCCTGTGTAAATGGCACTTCGGGCCGAATCTGTCAACAGATTTTCTCTCACGCCGGTGTTGTGCAACCGCCGGAAATCTGATAGATTCGGCACGGTTGAGGCATGCCGGTATCGAGATGAGCAAACTCCGCAGAGCGATCCTTCCCGCAACCCTGCTTATGGCGGGCCTTCTGGCGACCCCGGCCTGGGGGCTCGTCTACGTCTCCAACATCCGCCACTGGGCCGCGCCGGACTACACGCGCGTCGTCATCGACACGAGCGACGAGGCGACCTACATCGTGACCAAGGAAGGCCGCCGGCTGACCCTGACGGTGAAAAAGGCCGACGTGGCCGAGGACGTGCCCCTGCAGAGCTTCCTGAACAAGCCCGGCATCGAGAAGATCGACGTCACCGCCCTGCCCGACGAGAGCGTCCGCATCGAGATCACCCTCACGCAGGACGTGGAGGCGAAGGTCTTCAAGCTCAAGAAGTTCCTCGACAAGCCCAACCGTATCGTCATCGACCTGCAGTTCCCCGAGGTCGAGGAGAAGGAGAGCCTCAGCCGTCAGGAGGTCAAGAAGCTCCAGAAGGCGAGGATCGTCGTCATCGACGCGGGGCACGGCGGCGAAGACCCCGGCGCCGTCGGCAAGATGGGCACGCGGGAGAAGGACGTCGTCCTCAAGATTGCGAGGAAACTGCGCGACAACCTCAACCGGCGCGAGGGCTACCGGGCCTTCCTGACCCGCACGGGGGACTACTACGTGCCCTTCAAGAAGCGCCTCAAGATCGCCCGGGATTACGGCGCCGACGTCTTCGTCAGCATCCACGCCGACGCGGTGCGCAACCGCACGATCCGCGGGGGATCGGTCTACATCCTCTCCGCGGGAGGCGCGACGAACGAGGCGGCGAGGCTGCTGGCCCGCAAGGAGAACCTCGCCGACGTGATCGGCGGCTGGGCGAACGACGACGCCGTTGACGAGACGGATATCATCACCCTCGACATGGTGATGACCAACACGATCAACCGCTCTCGCGAGCTCGCACAGCTCTCGCTCCGGAGCATGTCCGACATCAACACCCTGAAGTTCACCCAGGTGCAGGGGGCGCCTTTCCGGGTGCTCAAGATGCCTGAAATCCCCTCGGTGCTCATCGAGACGGCCTACATCTCGAACCCCGTGGAGGAGAAACTGCTGCGGACCCCGGCCTTCCAGGACGAGATGGCCGGCGCCATCGCGAAGGCGATCGTGCAGTTTGTCCCCAACGGCCGGCCGCCCGCCCCGGTGCAGCTCGCCAGGGCGGAAGAAAAGGCGGCCCCGGCCGCCGAGCAGGAGGAGAAGAGCGGGAAGCCGCGCCGACGGGAGGGGAGGGCCGTCGAGAAAGCGAAGGAGGACGGCGACGCGCCGCCGGCGGCGAAGGCCTCGAAGCCCCCCGCGGTCGAGGAGCGCAAGGGCGCCGCCCCCGACGCGTCCCGCAAGAGAAAAAACGGGATGGTCACCTACCGGGTGAAAAAGGGCGACACGCTGGAGAAGATCGCGGCCCGTCACGAAACGACGGCGGTCGAGATCGCCCGGCTCAACAACCTGAAGCTCAAGGACCCCCTCTGGGTCGATCGCAAGCTCAAGATCCCGGCGCCCCCGGCGAAGGAGGAGGAGAAGCCGCCGCCCGAGACCGTCACCTACCGCGTGCGCAAGGGCGACACGCTCGAGAAGATCGCCCTGAGGCATCACACGACGGTGCGCTCCATCCGGACCCTCAACCACCTGAAGGCCGATGTGCAGCCGACGCCCGGTCGCACGCTCAAGGTTCCCGTCGGGAAGCCCGACGAGGAGCTGGCCGCCGAGCCCGCCCCGGCCCCGAAAGGGGCGGCGGCGAAGAGACCGCCCGCATCCGGGCAGTCGCCGAAGACGGCGACCTACAGGGTCCGCAAGGGCGACACGCTGGAGAAGATCGCGGCCCGTCACGACACGACGGTGGCCGAGCTCGCCGGGCTCAACCACCTGAAGCCGAAGGACCCCCTCCACGTGGACCGCAGACTGAAGGTTCCCGCCGTCGAGAAGGGGAAGGGCAGGGACGCCCCGGCCGAGAAGAAGCCGGCGGTGACGGCGAAGAAGCCGGCGACCTACACGGTCCGCAAGGGCGACACCCTCGAGAAGATCGCCGAGAAGCACAACACGACGATCGCGGCCCTGATGAAGGCCAACCGGATCAAGCGCAACGATCCCCTGTACGTGAACCGGAAGTTGATTATCCCGTCGGAAGAAGATATTTAGAAAAGCAGGCTTGAGGCTTGAGGCAAAGGGCATAAGGAAAGAAACGGAGGAGCAGAGGGGAGGAAGGGCTCTCCCGCTCACCTTCTTAACTTCTCAACTTCGTCTCCGTCGCCAGGTGTCTGTCATGTCGAATCGCCGTCTGCGGTCTGCGGGGATCATCTGCCTCGTCGCCCTGTTGTGCCTTGCCGGATGCGGTCCCGGTCTCACCCCTGAGGAGAAGAAATACGTGCAGACGCACGAGGAGCCGGGTATCACGGGTTTCGTGGAGAAGCTCCTGTCCCGCTACTTCTTCGCCTCGTCCCTCAGCAGCCGCCCCGACCGTGTCTTCCGGGGGCATACGTCGATCGTCTGGTGCGTGGAATTCAGCCCCGACGGCCGGACCCTCGCCTCGGGGAGCGCCGACAAGGACATCATCGTCTGGAACGCGCAGACGGGGGTCCCCGTGCACACGCTTCGCGCGCACAGGGAGGCGGTGATGCGCGTCGCCTACAGCCCCGACGGCACGGTGCTCGCCTCCGGGGGGAAGGAGCCGGTCATCCACCTCTGGGACACCGGGTCGGGCGAACACATCGGCACCCTTGCAGGACACGCCGGGTGGGTGGTGTCCCTGGCCTTCAGCCCCGACGGGAAGCGGCTGGCCTCGGCCAGCAGCGACCGCCGCGTCATCGTCTGGGACGTGGGAGAGCGGCGGATCGAGAAGGTCCTCGAGGGGCACGGCGACGTGGTCGATGCGGTGGCCTTCGGTCCCGACGGCAGGCGGCTCGTTTCGGGGGGTGACGATCGTGCCGTCATCGTCTGGGACGTGCAGAAGGGCGAGAGGGTCATGACGCTCGAGGGTCATACCAGCTTCCTCAAGGCCGTGGCCTACTCCCCGGACGGCGGGACGATCGCCTCGGGGGGCCTCGACCAGAAGATCATCCTCTGGGATGCGGTCACGGGCCGGCCGATCCGCACTCTCGTCGGACAGGAGGGAATGATCTTCTGCCTGGCCTGGAGCCGCGACGGCAGGCGGATCGCCAGCGGGGGAAACAGTCTCCTCATCTGGGATGCCGCTTCCGGCGAGATCCTGAAAAACATCCGGAGCTTTTACGGGATCGTCAACGGCGTGTCCTTCAGCCCGGACGGCAGGCACCTGGCCACGGCGAATTACGATCGATCGGTCCTGCTCTTCGACAGGATCCCCTGAGTCGGCCGGGGATTTGAATTGATTTTCCCGGCCCCCTCTGGTATAGTCCCTTTCCCCCGACCGGTTATCCTTAAAAACGCAAGGATAACGGGGCCATGGCGCAAAGTGCGCCGGGTTCTCCGGCCGTGCTCTTTAGCCATCAAGCCCTTCGAGGAGGAATGATGATGGAAAAAGAAAAGCCACTGGAGAAGCTGACGGTCAAGGAACTCAGGGAAACGGCCCTGGCCATGGGCGGCATCACCGGGGTCACGGCGATGAAAAAGGAGGAGTTGCTGGCCGCCATCCGCCAGGCCAGGGGGCTCCCCGCGAAGGAAATCCGGGAGAAGCCCGTCGACACAGTGCTGGAGGTCAAGAAGCGGATCCGGGAATTCCGGGCGCAGCGAGAGGAGCTCCGCGAGGCGGGACGCCGCGCCGAGGCGGTGCGGCTCAATCGGCAGATCAGCCGTCTGAAGAAGAAAACCCGAAGGCTGGCCAGAAGGGCCGCCGCCGCGAAGGCGTCGTAAGGGGAGGCGGTCATGTTTGTCGGGCGGCGCATGACGCGGGACGTCGTGGCGGTGACCCAGGACGCCAGCGTCCTCCATGTCCGCAACCTCCTGCGTGACAGGGGCACCATCCAGGCCCCCGTCGCGGAGGGCGGCCGGGTCGTCGGCGTCATCACCGACGTCGACATCCGAGAGAACTCGGCCTCGCCGGCCGACACGCTTTCCGTGCACGAGCTGAACTACCTGCTCTCGGAAATGAAGGCCGGGGACATCATGACGCGAAACCCCGTCACGGTGGGCCGGATACCCCCGTCGAGGAGGCGGCGAAGATCCTCAACGAAAAAAGGATCGCGTGCCTCCCCGTCGTGCAGGACGGTGCTTTGGTCGGCATCATCACGACCTGCGACATGCTCAACGTCCTGCTCGAGGTGATGGGGGTGGGGACGCAGAGTTCGCGCGTCGAGCTCTCCATTCCGAGCGACATGGGCGAGATCTGCAGCATCGCCGGCATCGTGAAGGACCTGGGCCTCTCGATCATCTCCATGGTTTCGACGGTGAACCGGGAGGCCCCGGGGACGCGCTTTTCCGTGCTGCGCGTCAACACGGACGACGTCCGCGAGCTATGCAGGGCGCTTCGCGGTGCGGGATACAAGGGAACGACGGGATATGAAGCGTAACACCGGCGGGCAGGAGCGGATTCGTGGCTGAAGGCGGCCACAGGGTGCTTTCAGCCCTTTTTTTATGCAGAGAGCAACGATGAAAGGGGAGGTTTTATCCGTATGAGCAACGAGAATCTCGAAAGCAAACGCTGGATCATTGCAGGGGCTGCCGTCCTCATGCAGCTCTGTCTGGGGACGGTCTACGCCTGGTCCGTCTTCAAACTCCCGTTGATGAAGGCCCACGGCTGGGGGGAGACCTCCGTCCAGGCCACCATGATGATCAACATGGCCGTCATCGGACTGGCGGCGGCCTTCGGCGGGACCCTGGTGGACAAGAAAGGCCCCCGGTTCGTCGCCACGATCGGCGGCATCCTCTTCGGCTCGGGCGTGCTGCTGGCGGGCTTCGCCGACCAGGTGGGCAACCTGTATCTGCTCTGGCTGGGGTTCGGCGTCATCGGCGGCCTCGGCAACGGCTTCGGTTACGTGACGCCCATCGCGACCCTGATCCGCTGGTTCCCCGACAAGCGCGGCCTGATCACGGGGCTGGCCGTCATGGGCTTCGGCGCCGGCGCCTTCTTCATGGGCAAGATCGCCCCCGGGATGGTCATCAGCATGGGGGTGGCGAAGACGTTCTACATCTGGGGAGTGATCTTCCTGATCGCCGTGACGGGTGCCGCCCAGTTCTACAAGAACCCCCCCAAGGGTTGGCTGCCCAAGGGCTGGACGCCCCCGGCGACGACCGTCTCGGCCGCCGACTCCTTCACCTTCGACGAGGCCATCAAGACGCCCCAGTGGTTCATGCTCTGGGGGATGCTCTTCCTGAACGTCTCGGCGGGACTGGGCCTGATCTCTCAGCTCTCGCCGCTCGCTCAGAACGTCGTCAAGGCCGCGTCGCCCGGGATCTCAGCCTCCGAGCTCGCCATCGCCGGCGGGACGATCCTCGCCATCGCCTCGATCTTCAACGGGCTGGGGCGGCTCTTCTGGGCGTCGCTGTCCGACAAGATCGGCCGCAAGGCGGTCTTCATGACCATGTTCGCCAGCCAGGCGGCCCTCTACATCCTGCTGCCCCAGATCAGCAACCAGCTGATGTTCACGGTCATCGCCTGCTACCTGCTGGCCTGCTACGGCGGCGGGTTCGCCACAATGCCCCCCTTCGCGGCCGACTCCTTCGGCCCCGGCTACATCGGGAAGGTTTATGGCATCATGCTGACGGCGTGGGGCTGTGCCGGCGTCGTGGGGCCCCTGGTCTTCGCCCAGATCCCGGGCCAGGCCCTCTACGTGGCGGCTGGCCTCCTGATCTGCGGGTTCGTCCTGGCCCTGAGCTACAGACCGCCGGCACGGAAGGCCAGGGCGTAAGAAAGGGTCCAGGGCAAAGGGTAAATGCAGGGGCGGACCTCACGGGGTCCGCCTCTTTTTTCGAAGAAAATCCCCCTCGATCCCTCTTTGACAAAGGGGGATGAAGGGGGGATTTTTTCTTGAACGTCGCCTCCAAGGTCCCGGGCACGGTCCTCGCCCTGCACATCAGGGACAACCCGCTCGTCAAGAAGGACGAGGTGATCCTCCAGATCGATCCCGTGGATTAACGTGTCGCCCGGCAGGAGGCCGAGGCCAATCTCGAGAAGGAGAAGGCGCGGCTCACCGAGGTGCGAAGCCGCGAGGCCACGACCGAGAAGCAGTTCGTGGAGATCCGCGCGTCCCTGGAAGCCGCCCGCTGCGCCCTCAAGGCGCAGGAGGCGCTCGCCTGGGGAAGGCCGTCACGGACCTCAAGCGCGCCGAGCCGCTCAACCAGGAGAAGATCGTCACCCAGGAATACTGCGATCAGCGAAGAACGAACAACGACGTCACCGTCGCCCAGGTCAAGGCGGCGGGATCGGGCCGGGCACAGCCCGCGGGTGAGTGACGGTCATCTCGTCGCGTAGAGAAACATCAGGAACAGCAGGGCAAAGAGCAGAAACCCGTATGCCGAGAGGACCGGATGAATCTTCATCTGCTATTTCTTGACGAAATACCTGTGGATCGCGTTGATGAGGGACGATACCTCGGTTCCCGCCGGGGATTTCGCCCGGGGCGGGGCCGTTTCGAAATACCGGATGAGGGCGCGCACAATGGCCTTTTCCTCGTGCGCCCGCTTCCGCTTGGCCGCTGCGGTGGGTAGATCCTGAGTCGGCATGTCATTCCCCTGTCCCGATCGGATTACCCCCTTATCTCTCGGGTCCCAGTGTGCAGGTTTCGGCGGGGGAAAGCAATTCGACGAAAGTATGATTTTTTTCTACGACGGGAGTATGAGGTGGTCGTGGCTGGCGGTAAGCAATCAGACAAACTCGGCGCCGTCGATGGACGGGGGGCGGAAAAAAGGCGGGCATCAAGCCCGCCTTTTCCAGAACTGACGAATGAACGAACGAACCAGCCGTCCTTATGCCGCCTCGATCTTGACGGCACAGACCTTGTACTCCGGGATCTTGCACACCGGGTCGAGGGCCGGGTTGGTCAGGATGTTGACCGGAGCCTCCCGGAAGTGGAAGTTCATGAAGACGGTTCCCTCCGGGGCCCGCGTCGTCACGTCGGCCCTGGCCTCGACAGCGCCTCGTCGCGAGGCGACGCGGACGGTCTTCCCGTCGGTGATCCCGTATCGCTCGGCGTCTTTCGGGTTGATCTCCACGAGGCTCTGGGGGCAGCGCTCGTTGGTGCCCCGCGAGCGGCGGGTCATGGTGCCCGTGTGGTACTGGTACAGGACTCGGCCCGTCGTGAGGTAGAGCGGGTAGTCCTTGTCGGGCACCTCGTCGGGCGGGATGAACTCGATGGGCGCAAAGAGCCCCAGTCCCCTGGTGAAGCGGTCCTTGTGCAGGAACTTCGTGCCCGGGTGATCCGTGTTGGGGCAGGGCCATTGCAGGCCCTGTCGGCTGATCCGCTCGTAGGTGATGCCGGTGTAGCTGGGCGTCAGCTCGCGGATCTCGTTCCAGAGCTCCCGGGGCTTGGCGTACTTCATGGGGTATCCCATGCGGGTCGACAGATCGGCGATGATCTCCCAGTCCGTCCGGGCCTGCCCCGGCGGTTCGACGGCCTTGCGGACGCGCTGGACACGCCGCTCCGTGTTCGTGAAGGTGCCGCCCTTCTCGGCGAAGCAGGCCGTGGGAAGGACGACATGGGCGAACGCGGTCGTCTCGGTGAGGAAGATATCCTGCACGACGAAGAGTTCGAGCTTCTGCAGCGCCTTTTCGAGGTGGCGCAGATCCGGGTCCGAGAGCATCATGTTCTCGCCCATGCAGTAAAGGGCCTTGAGCTTGCCTTCGTAGGCGGCCTGGGACAGCTCGACGACGGTCAGTCCCGGCTTGGCGGGCAGCGGGACGCCCCAGGCCTTTTCGAATTTCTGCCGTGCGGCCTCCACCGTGACGTTCTGGTAGGCCGGCAGGACGTTGGGCAGGCAACCCATGTCGCAGGCGCCCTGGACGTTGTTCTGGCCGCGCAGGGGGTTGATGCCGCAGGATTCGTAGCCCACCTTGCCGCAGAGCATGGCGAGGTTGGCGAGTGACTTCACGTTGTCCGTGCCCGTCCGGTGCTGGGTGATCCCCATGGCGTAAAGGATGGTGGCCTTCGGGGCCGTGGCGTAGAGACGCGCGGCGGCCCTGAGCTGCTCGGCCGGGATGCCCGTGATGGTCTCCACGTACTCGGGCGTGTACTTCTCGACGACCTTGCGCACGTCCTCGAAGCCTTCCGTGCGCTTCTCCACGTAGTCCTTCGCATAGAGGCCCTCGGCGATGATGACGTTCATCATGCCGTTGATCCAGGCCACGTCCGTCCCGGGCCTCTGCCGCAGGAAGAGGCTCGAGTACTTGACGAGCGGGATCTCGCGGGGCTCGATGACGATGAGCTTGGCGCCGCGCTTGCGGACGGCGCGCTTGACGTACATGCCCACGATGGGGTGGGTCTCCGTCGTGTTGGATCCCGTCACGAGGATCACGTCGGCGAACTCGATCTCCTCGATGGAGTTCGTCATGGCGCCGCTGCCGAAGGAGGCGGCCAGACCGGCCACCGTGGCGCTGTGTCAGAGCCGCGCGCAGTGATCGACATTGTTGGTGCCGATCGCCGCCCGCATGAATTTCTGGAAGACGTAGTTGTCCTCGTTGGTGCAGCGCGCCGAGGAGAGCCCCCCGATCGCGTCGGGGCCGTGCTTGGCCTTGATCTCCTTCAGTTTGTCGGCGATGAAGTCGAGCGCCTCGTCCCAGCCGGCCTCCTCGAGCTTGCCGTTTCGGCGGATCAGCGGCGTCTTCAGCCGGTCGGGGGAGTGGATGAAATCGTTGGCGAAGCGGCCCTTGATGCAGAGGCTCCCCCAGTTGGGCGAGCCGTGGGCGCGGTCGGAGGTGGTCTTGACGACCTTGCCGTTGAAGACGTTGAGGTCGATCTGGCAGCCCACGCCGCAGTAGGTGCAGGTCGTGCGGACCCTCTCGATCTCCCAGGGGCGTCCCTGGAAGCGGCCCTGCTTGTTGATGATGGCTCCCGTGGGGCAGTCTTGCATGCACTCGCCGCAGAAGACGCAGGCGGAGTTGATGTAATCCACGTCGAAGGCGGGCCCCACCTTCATGCGGTTGCCGCGCTGGGCGAAGTCGAGCACCTCGTTGACCTGGATCTCGTTGCAGCCCCGGATGCAGCGGCCGCAGAGCACGCACTTGTTGAGATCGCGAAAGATCATCGTGTTGGAGTTATCCGCGGGGTAGCCCGGGGGGTCGATCTCGAAGCGGGGCTTCTCGATCCCGAGCCGGTAGACGAGGTCCTGCAGCTCGCACTGGCCGTTGGATTCGCACTGCAGGCAGTTGTGGTCGCCCGAGGCCCAGATGAGCTCCACGATCATCTTGCGTGCCTCGGTCACCCGGGGGGTGTCGGTCCGGATCTTCATGCCGGGGCTGGCCGGCATGGCGCAGGAAGCCACGAGGTTTCTCGCGCCCTCCTGCTCGACGACGCAGACGCGGCAGGCGCCCACGAGGGTCGTGGCGGGGAAATAGCAGAGCGTGGGGATGAAGACCCCGTTCTTTTTCGCGACGTCGAGAATGGTCTGCCCGGCCGTGGCCTGGCACTCCTTTCCGTCGATGAAGATGGTGAATCTGCCGTTCATTCTTTCCTCCCTCCCCGTGAGTCAATCGAAGGATATATAAACCATGTGGTCTTCGAGCGCCAGCACTATTTTGCCCTTTAACCCAGGGGGGTTATGGCCGTCACGCGCTTCAGCAGGGAGCCCCGGGCGCCCGCGCCGCGGGTGATGTCGGAGACGACGACCCGGCCCGCCATGAGCGTCCGCTCGCCTGGGACCCCCGACTCGCGAAGACCCCAGGCGCTGTGGATGGCGTAGGCCTTCCCGTCGACGATGCCGAGGTGGATCATGATATGGCCCGGAAGGTGGAGCAGGGCCGGCCGGTGGCCGAGTTCCTTCAGGATTTTGAGCTTGTCCGCCTCCGGGAGGTCCCCCGTCTCCCGGCGCCCCGCCGGGTTGAGGGACGCCTGGCGGCGGCTGTTGCGGGGCATGGCGAACCCGAAGGTCGAGAAGACGTCCATGACCAGCCGCGAGCAGTCGCGCCCGTCGAACAGGTCTCCCCAGCCGTAGGGGTGCCCCTCGAGCTTGAAGAGCTGCCGGTAGAGGTTCCGGGCCGTGTAGGGCAGGTACCCGACGCTCACGTCGGCGTCTGCGGGGATGTAGCCCGTCACGAACCGCACCGAACCGTCGGGCGCCCGCCAGGGCAGGGTGACGGCGTAGTGCCGGGCGGCCGTTTCCACGTGAGGGAGCCGCGTGCCCATTGGGATGGACGCCGCGTGCACCGAGAACGCCCGGTCGGCGTAGACGGCGACCCTGCTGCCCGTGGCCACGAGGGGCCTGGACCGGGCGAAGGAATCGATCGCCGATTTGTCGCCGAGGGCGACGGCGGCCGACGGGACCCACCCCTTCGTGTAGGCCGTCTGCACGAACGACCAGGCGCCGTCGGTGCTTCTGTGCAGGACGGCGACGGGGTTGCCGCACTCCAGGGCGGAATACTGGAACCGGTCGAACTCGTTGCCGAAGGGCCGGTCGTAGAAGGCCTCGTTCGTGGGCAGCCTCCGCAGGCTCACCCGGCCCGTGACGAGGCCCCAGGCGGGGCGGATGACGGCGGGCACGGCCCCGATGAAGGCCTCCATGCGGTCGTAGAAGGCGGGCGGGATGACTTGGTTGGTGTGGTCGTAGCCCTTCGACTGCCGCGATTCGGCCAGCACCTCGGCGATCGCCCTTCGCACGACGGTGCCGTCGAGCGGGTTCGGGATCGCGAACACGTCGGTCAGCTCCGTTTCCGCAAGACCCATGGCGGCTCGGTTCATCGCCTCGATTCCCTCGGGGGTGAGGATCGGGCGGTCGGGCTCGGGGTGTCTGGCGATCCAGTAGTCGGCCTTCTCCTGCCCCGGCTGCACGCCGGGCAGGGGGACCGGGGCCGTCTCCCACTGCTCGGCGGGGCACATCACCGCGGTCAGAGCAATGAGCAGCAGGGGACCCAGGATGTGGAGGGCCTTCTTCATGTCGTCACTTCAGCGGAAACTCCGAGAGCTTCACGAACCGAAACCCCTTCTCCCGCAACCGGGGCAGGGCGTCCATCACGCCTGCCGCCGTCCCGCTGCGGGGCTGGTTCATGTGCAGGATGACGATCTCCCCGGGTTCGGCCTTGAGCAGGGCCTGCCGGACCTTCTCCTGCGGCCACGTGGCCCCCGCATCGCCCAGGACGGTGTAGTTGACCACCTCGCAGCCCAGCTCGCCCGCCACCTGCACGGCCACCTCGTCGCAGAAGGCCGTGCCGGGGCGGTAGAATGTCGGCCGGCGGCCCGTGGCGGCCTCGATCCTGCGGCCGTTCTTCACGATCTCGTCGATCAGCTCTCCCACGCTGCCCGTTCCCCGGATGCCGTAGGCGGATCGGCCGTTCACGGAGGCGGGCCTGTGGGCAAGGCCGTGATTGGCGATTTCGAAGAGGGGATCGGCGGCCAGCGCCTTGAAAGCGGCCGGGTTGGCCTCGATCCAGCTCCCGCTGAGAAACAGGGTGGCGGGGATCTGTTCTTTGCGCAGGTACTCGATCAGGGCGCTGTCGAAACGGCTGCCCCGGGGGCCCCCGCAGGCATCGAAGGTCAGGGCGATGACCGGCTCGGCGGTGTCGAGCCGCGTCCTGACGCCTGCGACCCGCTCGCCCCAGTCCTTCGGGGCCCTGTTCCGGTAGGCGGCGACGATCTGCTTCTTCCGGAGCTGCTCGGGGCTCGCCGCTGACCTGGGCGCCGCGGCCCGGGCGGTGTCCGCCGCCGCGGGCGCCTGCTCCTCTGGGTGACGGACTTTCTTGCGCACGACGGGCGCGGAAGGGGGCGCCTGCGCAGCAGGGGGTGCCTCCCGGATCGCTTCCTGCGCGGCGCCGGTCTGCCCGGGCCCGGAGCCCGACGCCGAACAGGGGATGAGAAGGAGAAGCGCGGCGATCAAAAACGCTGTTTTCATGCGGGGATTGCCCTTTCCCGGCGATCTCGCCGTCAGCGGCGGCATCTTACCAGAAAAGACTCCCCGACTTAAGCCCTATTTTCGAAAAAACGGGCCGGCCCGTCAGAAGAAAGTATGAGGCCGGCACCTGCCCGATCATACTTCCGTCGTAGCGAATCCTCCCCGGGTCTCACCCGAAAGTGGGTCCCCAAAATGATACTCCCGCCCGATTGTCTTGCCTTCCCGTTCCGTGAATAATCGGCCCCTGTGCCGGGGATCGCCGCATCTCCCCGGCGGCTGCGGGAAATGGGGCCCGCAGGGCAAGAACCGAGATTCGAGAGAGATCATCGAGGGTCATGCTCCGGCGTTCCTGGATAGGGAGGGGGATCCTGTGCGCCCTGGCCGCACTGCTGCCGCTTGCGCCCGGCTGGGCGTCCGCGGGCGGCGGCAGCCTCTCCTACGAGGGCGCCGTCGGCGATGCCCTCCGCCATTGCACCCGCCTCGAGGTGAAAAAAGAGGAGATCCGCATCAGCGAGGCCTCCTGGCGGCAATCCCTCTCCAGCCTCTACCCCACCGTCGCGCTCAACGGACGGCTCGAGCGGTTCGGCAACCTCGCCGGCCCCGCGGGCATCGGGACGATCAACGGGCAGGTGGTGGGCGGCCTGCAGGACGAGTGGCGCTCCTCCGTCTTCGTGCTGGGCGAGTACACGCTCTCCAACTGGTTCAAGAAGCGCCACGAGAGCCGTTACCACGAACGGCTCACCGAGGCGTCCATCCTCGACGGCGAGGCGGAGAGGAAAAAGATCGTCCTCGAGGTCACCGACCTCTACGGCTCCCTCGCCGAAGGGGCCATCCGCCTGCGCTACCTCGGCCGGATGATCGACACGATGAGGGAGGCCGTCGCCCTGCGCGCCGCGGCGCACAGGGAGGGCGAGATCTCCCGCGAGGACCTTCTGCGCGCCGAGGTCCAGGTCGTCGACCTGGAAAAGGAGCGCACCGAGGCCGCCCTCCGGTTCAAGGAGAACCTCACGCGCCTGACCCTCTACACGGGCGTCGAGTACGGGGAGGACGTCACGGTCCAGGGCCTGGGCGCCGCCGCGGAGGTCTCCGAGCGCCCCGTGGCGGAGCGCGTCGAGCAGACCCCCGAGTACCGGGCGAAGCGGAAGGAAGTGGAGGCGCAGCGGGAGAAGGGCCGCGCGGCGCGGAACAACCTCCTGCCGGACGTGGGCGTCTACGGACGCTACGACTTCTACGGCCGCAGCCCCGAGGTGTACGACTCCATGAGGGAGATGGACAAGAACTCCTGGAACGCGGGCGTCTACATCTCGATCCCCCTCTTCGACGGCGGGCTGCGCAGGTGGGAGCGCGAGCGGGCGGCCCGGGAGCTCCGGCGGCAGGAGCTTTCGCTGCGGGTGCTCGAGGAGGAAAAGCGCAGGGATTCGTCGGGCCTGCTCGTCAAGCTCCGGGAGCTCGACCGGACGATCGCCCAGTACCGGCAGCTGCTGGCGCGCTACGAGAAGCTCCTCGCCATCGCCGCGGGGGCGGCGGCCCTGGGCGGCCGCAGCCGGGCGGAGCTCCTGGAGAGCGGCAAGGAGGCGCTCGCCGTCGAGCGGGACCTGGAAGTGTGCATGAACCAGCGGGCCGTCGCGGAGCGGAAGTACCGGCTGGAGACGGATTTCGCGCGTGCCATGGAGGATCTCGATGGAAACGGGACTGATCGCCATTGAAATCGCCGCACGGATCCACTCCGTCCCGATGGACCTGCAGTCCGTCCGGAAGAAGTATTTCGTGCAGGGGGAGCTCTCCCCCGAAGAGATGATCCGGATCCTGCGGGACCACGGATTCAAGGCGAGGCACCGCAAAATCGCGGGCCTCGAGGAGCTCAAGGGCTACCCGCTGCCGCAGATCCTGCTCGCGCCCGAGGGGGGCTACCACGTCCTCATCGGGATGAAGGAGGGCAAGTGCCTGATCTTCGACACCGGGCGGAAGGCCATCCGCGAGGTCGACGAGGCGGGCCTCGGGGGGCTGTGGTCCGGCGAGGTCGTGGCGCTGCGGCCCCGGTTTCGCCAGGCCGAGTTCGCCGGCGGCTTCCAGTGGCTCTTCCTGGAGTTCTTCCGCTTCCGCTCCATCTTCTACGAGGTCGTGGGCGCCTCGTTCTTCATCCAGTCCTTCGGGCTCGTGACGCCGCTGTTCATCCAGGTCATCATCGACAAGGTGCTGCCCCACCGCGCCCTCTCGACGCTGCAGGTCGTGGCGGCGGCCTTCCTCGCGGTGGTCGTCTTCGAGTCCTGCATGCACTTCCTGCGCAACTACCTCCTGTACCACACGGCCAACAAGATCGACGCGGGGCTCGGGGCCCGGGTGTACCGGCACCTGCTGTCGCTGCCGTACCGCTACTTCGAGACGCGGCGGGTGGGCACCATCATCGCCCGGGTGCGCGAACTGGAGAACCTGCGGCAGTTCATGGCCAACGTCTCGCTCACGGTGCTCCTCGACACGGTCTTCTCCTTCGTCTTCATCGCCGTCATGGCCCTCTACAGCCCGGCGCTCACCCTGCTGGTCCTGGGCTTCGTGGCCGTCATCGCCCTGGTGTCCTTCGTCGCCACGCCGCACATCAAGGCCAGGCTCGACGAGAAGTTCCACAGGGGCGCCATGGCGCAGTCCTTCCTGGTGGAGTCCGTCACGGGGATCCAGACGGTGAAGTCCATGGCCCTCGAGGGCAAGATGGTGCGCAACTGGGAGAATCACCTGGGGGACTACATCCGGTCGGCCTTCAACCTGGCCAACGTGGGCAACGCGGCCGTCACCGCCTCGCAGACCCTGCAGAAGCTCATGACCCTGGCCGTGATCTACTTCGGCGTGGGCCTCGTCTTCGACAACCGGCTCAGCGTGGGCCAGCTCATCGCCTTCCAGATGTTCGCCTCGCAGCTCAGCGGCCCCGTCCTGCGCCTCGTGCACCTGTGGCAGGACTTCCAGCAGGCGCGGCTCTCCCTCGAGCGCATCGGCGACATCGTCAACACGCCCTCGGAGGTGACGGGCGGCTCCGTGTCGCTGAGGGACCTCAAGGGCTTGATCGCGTTCAGGGACGTCAAGTTCCGCTACGCCCACGACGGGCCGCTCGTGCTCGACGGGGTGAGCCTCGCGGTCCGGCCCGGCGAGATGATCGGCATCGTGGGCCGCAGCGGCTCGGGCAAGAGCACCGTGGCCAAGCTCGTCCAGCGACTCTACCACCCGCAGGAAGGCGTCATCGCCGTCGACGGCATCGACCTGCGGCACATGGACCCGCTCTTCCTGCGCTCGCGGATCGGCATGGTGCCCCAGGAGAGCTTCCTCTTCAGCGGCACGATCCGCGAGAACATCGCCATGGCCATGCCCGACGCGGACATGGAAAGGGTGATCGCCGCCGCGCGTATCGCCGGGGCCCACGAGTTCATCAGCGAGATGCCCCTGGGCTACGACACCGTCGTGGAGGAGCGGGGCGTGTCGCTCTCCGGAGGGCAGCGCCAGCGGATCGCCATCGCGAGGGCGCTGATCACCGACCCGCGGATCGTCATCTTCGACGAGGCCACCAGCGCCCTGGACTACGAGTCGGAGCGGGCCATCAAGGGCAACCTCGGACACATCCGCAAGGGCCGCACCGTCATCCTCATCGCCCATCGGCTCAACATGATGAGGGACTGCGACCGGATCCTCGTCTTCGACCGCGGCCGCATCGTCGAGGCGGGCGATCACGCATCGCTCTTGAAGAAGGGAGGTCTCTATGCCCATCTTTGCAGGCAGCAGGAAATCGAAGGCGACGGAGCCGCACGAGTTCAGGCCCATCCTGGCTGAGATCCAGGAGCGGCCGCCCAACCCGGCGGGACGGATGTTCCTGTGGGTC